>Ga0307516_10000105_pt1 | contig 96224 bp, 84 predicted proteins | sample 19_EM_MG_FD_203310 | JGI IMG/M metagenome (GOLD analysis project Ga0307516, IMG submission 203310) | Populus trichocarpa ectomycorrhiza microbial communities from riparian zone in the Pacific Northwest, United States - 19_EM | ecosystem: Host-associated > Plants > Roots > Unclassified | place... | reverse complement strand
GGGCGGAGAGCCCGACCCCGTTGGCGTCGCCGGCCGTCGGGAAGCGGCCCTTGGTGGCGAGCACGATCGGCTCGGTGACCTCGGCGCTGCGCGAGGCGAACCAGCGGCCGATGATCCGTTCCGACTCGCCGGCGGAGTAGACGTCGGCGGTGTCCACGAGCGTGCCGCCGGCCTCGGCGAACCGGTCCAGCTGGGCGTGCGACACCTCCTCGTCGGATTCGGTGCCGAAGGTCATGGTGCCCAGGCAGAGGCGGGAGACGGCACAGCCGCTGCGCCCCAGGGTGCGATAGTCCATAGAGGCAACCTACGTCGCGGCGGGCAGGTCCACCTGGAAGCGGGCGCCGGCCGGGCTGTCGGCGTACGTGAGCTCGCCGCCGTGCGCCACCGCGAGGCCGCGCGCGATCGGCAGGCCCAGCCCCGCGCCGCCGGTGTCGCGGGAGCGGGAGGCGTCGCCGCGGCCGAACCGTTCGAAGATCAGCGCCCGTTCGGTGGCGGGCACGCCGGGGCCGGTGTCCGCGACCTCCAGCAGCACCTGCCCGCCGCGCCGCCGCACGTCGACGGTGACGGTCCCGCCCGCCGGGGTGGCATGCCGGGCGTTGTCGAGCAGGTTGGTGAGGATCTGCCCGAGCCGCAGCGGATCACCGAGCACCACGGGACCCGGCTCGGCCGCGGGAGGGGCCGTGACGGTGAAGGTGAGCGCCGGTGCGAGCGTGCGGGCCCGGGCCACCTCGGCCTCCGCCAGCCGGGCCAGGTCGACCCGCTCGGTGGCGAGCCGGACGCCGCCCTGCCCCAGCCGGGCCATGGTGAGCAGGTCGTCGACCAGGCGGGCGGCGCGCCGGGTCTCGCGGATCATGGCGACGGCCACCCGTTCCCGCTCGGGCCGGTCCAGCTCCTCGCGCAGCAGCAGTTCCGCGTTCGCCTGCAGCCCGGCCATCGGGGTGCGCAACTCGTGCGACGCGTCGGCCAGGAACGAGCGCATCCCGGCCTCGGCGGCGTTCGCCGTGGCCAGGGCCGCCTCCAGCTCGTCGAGCATGGAGTCGAAGGCCGCCGCCGTCCGGCCCAGCTCCGAGTCGGTCCGGTGATGGCCCAGCCGCCGCCCCCGGTCGCCCGCGGCGATCTGCCCGGCCAGCGCGGTCAGGTCCTCCAGCGGCCGCAGCGCCGCGCGCGACACCCGCGCCGACGCGAGCCCGGCCAGCAGCAGGGCCAGCAGCCCGCCGACGACCTCGAGGACGATCAGCCGGTGCAGCGCGTCGGTGATCTGCGTGGTGTCCAGGCTGAGGGTGAGGACCTGGTTCCCGCGCAGCTCGGTGCGGACGAAGATCACGCTGCCGGCCGTCTCCACCGGGACGTCGGCCTGCGTGGCGGCGGTCCGCCGGGGCCGGGCCTCGCCGCCGGGTGGACTGCGCCGGCCGGGCGGCGCCGGGTCGGAGGCCGCCGCGACGCAGGCCCCGCCGTCGCGTACGCACAGCCTCGCGGTCACGCCGTCGCCGCGCAGCCGGTCCACGAGTTGCTGCGCGCTGAGCTGCGGATCGAGCTGGGCGGCGAGGGCTACGCGGTCGGTCAGCCGGGTCCGGGCGTCGCCTTGCAGCCGGGCCGAGAGCGCGATGTCGACGGCGGTGAAGAGCACCACCAGGATGACGGCGAGCAGGGCGAGCACCGCCCAGGTCACCCGGCCGCGCAGGGACTGCGGCCGCGGCAGCCTCACGGGCGCACCACGTAGCCCAGGCCGCGGGCGGTGTGGATGAGCCGGGGGCCGTGCTGTTCGAGCTTGCGGCGCAGGGCGCTGACGTGCACCTCGACCAGGTTGGGGTCGTACTCGTCGTAGCCCCAGACCTGGGTGAGCAGCTGGGTCTTGGACAGGATCCGGCCGCGGTGCCCGGTGAGGTAGGCCAGCAGCTTGAACTCGGTCGCGGTCAGCTCCAGCGTGGTCCCCGAGCGCACGGCCAGCCGCGCGTCCTCGTCCACCACCAGGTCACCGACCTGCACGGTGGAGGGCACCCGGCCGAGCCGGCGCAGGATCGCACCGACCCGGGCCAGCACCTCGACCGTGGCGAAGGGCTTGACCACGTAGTCGTCGGCGCCGGCGGCGAACCCGCGGAGCCGGTCGTCGACCGCGTCCCGGGCGGTGACGATCAGGACCGCGCAGTCGCTGCGGCTGCGCAGGGCCGTGGCCAGCGCGAAGCCGTCCCGGCCGCCGGGCAGCTGGACGTCGATCAGGGCCAGATCCGGACGGAACGCGTCGACGACGTCCTCGAAGCCGGCGCCGTCCACCCGCTCGCGGACCTCGTGGCCCGCGCCCCGCAACGCCGTCGCCAGCGGTGCCCGGATGCCCTCCTCGTCCTCCACCACCAGCACCCTCGCCACCATCGCTGAAGTATCCGCAGCTCACCTGTGCGCCATCGAGCACGAAGCTGAAGATGCGCTGAAGACGTCGCCGGATTCAGGCTCACTTCAGCTTTCCCGGTGAGGGTCGGTGGAGTACCGCACCTGTCATCCAGCATCTGGAGGAGCTTTGCCACCGAAGGACATCCTCAGCACCCAGCGGGCCCGGCGGATCGCCGTCGCCGTCGCCCTCGGCGGCGGTCTGGCCCTGGGCGTCGCCGGCCTGGCCCAGGCCGCCGAGACCCCGGCGCCGAGCGGCTCGGCGGCTCCGTCGACGGCGCCCGGCACGGGCCGCGGCGCACCCCGCGAGCACAAGCCGCACCTGGACGGCACGGTGAAGTCGATCAGCGACACCCAGATCATGATCACGGACCGCAGCGGCTTCACCCGGCAGATCAACATCACCGCCAAGCCGGACGGGGTGGCCGTCGGCACCCGGATCCACGCGGAGGGCACCGTCAACAAGGACGGCGTCTCCCTGGACGCCACCTCGGTCGTGGTCGCGACCGAGCGCGACGGCAAGCGCGGTGGTGGTCCCGGCCACCGCGGCGGCGAGCGGCCGGCGGGACCCAAGGGGCAGGGCACGCCGCCGTCGGGCGCGCCGAGCGCACCGGCGCCGTCGAAGAGCAGCTGACCCCGGTGTGACATATCGGTGCGGGCGGCACTTCTAAAGCCGGCCCCCTCGGCGTCGATTGCTCGGAAGTGAATCGACTGCTGCTGCCCGCACCGATGTCCCGTACCGCATCCGGGAGCGGCCGATGAGCCGCGAGCCGGCGGCCGGCCAGATCCTGGAGCGCCGGCTGCCCGGCAAGCTCTACGGCCGGACCGCTACCGAGATCACCGGCCCGCTGCAGCCGGTCACGGAAGTCGTCCGCTACCGGCGGGTGCTGAGCAGCGGCCAGCACCGGCTGATGCTCGGTGTCGCCTCGCTGCACATCGCGCTGGCCGCGGCCCTGGTGGTCTACCTGCTGCTGCCCGGCAACCTGCCACGGTTCCGGCCGGGGCAGCCGATCGCCAACACGGTCATGGTCGTCGGGCTGTTCCTGATGATCGGGCTGCAGCTCATCGTCGGCCTGCGCACCTGGGTGCTGGCCTACTTCGCCGCGCGCGCCTGCGACCCGGTGCCGATCCCGGCGCCGCCGGGGCTGCGGGTGGCGGTGCTGACCACGATCGTGCCCAGCAAGGAGCCGGTCGACCTGGTGATGACGACCCTGCGGGCGATGAAGCGGGTACGCCACGAGGGCCCCGTCGACGTCTGGCTGCTCGACGAGGGCGACGACGCGGAGGTCCGCCGCCGGTGCGAGGAGATCGGCGTGCGGCACTTCAGCCGCAAGGGCCACCCGGAGTGGAACCAGCCCAGCGGTGAGTTCAAGGCGCGCACCAAGCACGGCAACCACAACGCCTGGCGGGCCGCGCACGAGGCCGACTACGACGTGGTCGCGCAGATGGACCCCGACCACGTGCCGTACCCGAACTTCCTGGAGCGCACCCTCGGCTACTTCGCCGACCCGGACACCGCCTTCGTGGTCGCCCCGCAGGTGTACGCGAACCTCAGCGAGTCGTTCGTCGCCAAGGGCGCGGCCGAGCTGGCGTACATCTTCCACGGGATCATGCAGCGCGGCGGCAACGGCCGGGGCGCGCCGCTGCTGATCGGCACGAACCACCTGTACCGGCCGACCGCGTTCCAGCAGATCAACGGCTACCAGGACTGCATCATCGAGGACCACCTCACCTCGATGGTCATCTACGGCGCGGTCAACCCCGCCTCCGGCAACAACTGGCGCGGCGTCTACACCCCGGACATCCTCGCGGTGGGCGAGGGCCCGGCGACGTACTCGGACTTCTTCAGCCAGCAGAAGCGCTGGGCGTACGGCATCTGGGAGATCGCCCGCCGGCACTCGCCGCGGCTGCTGCCCAAGCTCCGCACCGGGCAGCGGTGGTCGTTCTTCGCGCTGCAGTCGCATTACCCGACCACCGCGCTGTCCTGGGTGATCGGCGTCGTGCTGAGCGCGACCTACCTGGTCGGCGGGGTCACCATCACCCGGCTGCCGGCCCTCGCCTGGGGCGTGCTCTTCGCCGCCAACATCGTGGTCGGGATGGTGTTCTACCAGTTCACCCAGCGGTTCAACCTGGTCGAGCACGAACGCCGGTCGTGGGGGCTCGCCGGGATGGCGCTGGAGCTGATCACCGCGCCGATCTACGTGGCCGCGGCCGCGGCGCAGCTGGCCGGCCGGCCGCTGGCATACGTCGTCACGGCCAAGGGCTCCGCCGCCACCGGTGACACCTGGCGGACCTTCCGGCCGCACCTGGGCTGGGCCGCGCTGGCCGCCGGTTGCATCGTCACCGGGCAACTGCTGCACCACGACTACCCGTCGCTGTACGTATGGGCCGGGCTCACCCTGGTCATCTCGCTGGCACCGGTGCTGCACCTGCTCACCGTCGCCGGCGCGGGCTCGCTGTCGCGGCTGGTGTCACGGGTGCCGCGGTCCTTCTCGGTCACCGCCCAGCGGCGCATCGGCGAGCGGCTGGTCGAGCAGGGCCTCCTCACCGTGCGCGGGCTCGAGGAGCTGCTCGACCTGCAGGCGACCTCGGATCTGGCCTGGCAACGGCTCGGCGACCTGGCGGTCCAGCAGGGTTACGTCGACGCCGACCAGCTGGCGGCGGCCACCGGCCGATGAGATGGGTCGGTGGTCCAAGCGGAGGCTCTCGATCCGCTTGAACCACCGACTCCACTACCGCTACCCCGCAGCCGCGGGGCTAACCACGTGGGCGAGAAGTGGCGGAAGAAGTTCGGTGAGCACGGTGATGCCGTCCGCGCTGAGCACCGACTCCGGGTGGAACTGCACGCCGGCGAAGCCGGCACCCCGCAGGGCGTGCACGGTGCCGTCCGCCTCGTCGCGGGCGATCCGCACCTCGCCGTACGCGGTGGCGAGCCGGTCGGTGGGGCTCAGCGCGGTGAAGCTCGAGTAGAAGCCGACCCGCCGGACCGCCCCGAACAGCGGGATGTCGCGGGCCACCCCCTGATACGGGCTGTCCCGGCGGTGCAGCCGCAGCCCCAGCGCGGCGGCGAGCACCTGGTGGCCCAGGCACACCGCCAGCATCGGCTGCCCCGCCGCCAGCAGGTCCGCCACCAGGGCGCGGACCCGGAGCATCTTCGGCTCGTCCGAGGCCGGGTCGCCCGGTCCCGGGCCGACGACCACCAGGTCGGCATCCGGTACGGCGGACACCGTCCACGGCACCACGGTCACGCCCAGCCCGAGCGCCCGCAACTGGTGCGCCAGCATCGCCGTGAAGGTGTCCTCGTTGTCCACGATCACCGCCGTCCGGCCGGCGAGCCCGGGGACGGTCAGCGCGCCCGGCCGGCGCTGGTCCAGCCAGAACCGGGCCAGTCCGTCGTTGCGGGCGGCCAGGGCCTCCTGGATCGCCGGGTCGTCGTCGGCCGGGCGTACCGTCGGGGGCCGCAGCGCGGACGCGCCCAGCGCGGCCAGCACGCCCGCCGCCTTGGTGTGCGTCTCGGCGACCTCGCCCTCGGGCGTCGAGTGCCGGACCAGCGTCGCGCCGACCGGCACCCGCAGGTGGCCCGCCGGGGAGATCTCCGCGGTCCGGATCAGGATCGGCGCGTCAAGCGTCTGCCGGCCCTCGTCGTCGTGGCCGAGCAGGGCCAGCACGCCCGCGTAGTAGCCGCGCCCGCGCCGCTCGTGCCGCGCGATGACCCGGCAGGCGTTCTCCACCGGGCTGCCCGTGACGGTCGGGGCGAACATCGTCGCCCGCAGCACCTCGCGCACGTCCAGGGAGCCGCGGCCGGCCAGCAGATATTCGGTGTGGGTCAGGTGCGCCATCCGCTTGAGGTACGGCCCGACGACCTGCCCGCCGTGCTCGGCCACGGCGGCCATCATCTTGAGCTCCTCGTCGAGCACCATGTACAGCTCGTCGATCTCCTTGCGGTCGGCCAGGAAGTCGGCCAGCTCCCGGGTGCCGTCGTGCCGGAAGGTGCCGCTGATCGGGTTCATCATGGTCAGCCCGTCGGCGACGCTGACGTGCCGTTCCGGGGTGGCGCCGACGAGCGTACGGGTGCCGGTGTGCACCAGGAACGTCCAGTACGCGCCCTGCTCGCGGGTGAGCAGTTCCCGGAACGCGGACCGGGCCGCGTCCAGCGGATCGCCGTCGACGGTGGCCGTGAAGACCCGGTGGATCACGAAGTTGGCGCCCTCGCCGCGGCCGATCTCGTCGCGCAGCACCTCCTCGACGACCGCGCCGTACGCCTGGTCGGAGAGGTCGAAGCCGCCGTCGCGCAGCACGACCGGGGCCGCGGGCAACTCGGCGATGATCTCGTCGAGCGGCCGGGTCGTCCGGGTGGCGATCCGCAGGCACTCCAGCGGCGCGCCGTCGTCGACGGCCGCGAAGCCCCGCTCGGCGATCTGCCGGTACGGGACCAGCGCCAGGGTCTGCGGCCCGGGCCGGCCGGGGGTGAGCGGGATGTCGGCGAGCGTGTCGACCGTGACGACGTCGCCGGTCAGCACGTCGATGTGGTCGGCGCCGTCGCGGTGCAGCAGGGCGAAAGGTGGCATCGGGTCCTCGCTTGGGGCTGGGGCCGCCGCCGAGGACCGGGCCGTACGAAAAAGGCCGCCTCGTCGGAGGCGGCCGCGTTGGGGTGAGTTACGCGCGGGTGGGTGTGGCCGCCGGGTCGGCGGGCCACCACATGCTCAATCGCGCGTACATGCGGGTCATCCTAGGGCCCGTCGCGGTAACAGCGCCAGCTCTGCGGATCGGTGGCGCTGCCGAGGACAGCCCGGGCGCTGTCGCCGTAGCTCCAGCGGCACATGGCGTCCATGTCGAGCGCGACCGCGCCCCGGCCGAACGTGCTGCAGACCCAGCCGCCGGCGGTCGACACCGCGCTGGTGAACTGGCCGTAGGTCGCCCGGCAGTAGGAACCCAGCAACGAGAGCAGCTCGCCGTTCGAGGCGGGCCCGAGCAGCACCGGTGCCACGGCGGAACTCGCGGAGGCGGACGCGGAGGGCGCCGCGGAGGAGGGCGCCGCGCCGGCCTTGGCGGCCTGCCGGGCCGCCTGCAGCTGCCGCCGGGTGGTGGCCGGTGCCGGGTCGGTCTCGGTCGGCAGCGCCGGGAGGGAGATCGCCGGCAGCGGTACGGTCGCCTGCGGCGTGCCGGGCGCCCGGAAGGCCAGCGGGGTGACCGCCACGAGCATGAGCACCGCGAGGACGGACAGGGCCCAGGGCATCCTGACGGTCGTCCGGGCTGCGGAGCCGGCCGGTGGCGCGACGGCCGGCGCCGCGTGCCGAGGGGTGGCGGCTCGCACGGCGAGCAGCCGGCCGGCACCGCCGGACCGGTGACGGGCGGTGACGTCCTCTGGCACTCACTCACGGTAGGGGAAGTGCCGATCTACCGGCTCAGTCGTCACGGTGCGTATTCGAGGCGAAGGGCTGAGGGGGGTCGTCCGCCGTACGGGGGACAGTCAGGCGGCGTACGCGAGGCGTACCGCCGACCGGGCCCACTGCATCCGGCCCTGCGCGCAGTCGGGGTGCTCGCCGAACTCCTGGGCGACCAGTGCGGCGCAGCCGCGCTCGCCCAGCCGGTCGACGGTCGCGGTCACCGCGGCCCGAATGAGTTCCGGCGTCGGCTCCTGCGAGCGCTGGAGGTAGGAGACGAACAATGCCTCGGTACGGACGTCATCGGTGCTCAGAGAAGTCATCGGGTCCTCCAGCCGGTCGATCGCTATCGGGTGTCGTGGTTCCAGAACACCCGGGCGGGGCTGCGAGAGCGGCTGCGCACCAGTTGCGATGCGGTTGCGCCGAGCGGCAGTCACACAGGGGACTAACCGGATATCGTCCGATTAAGTAGCGAAAAGTAGGCCGAGCCTTCCGGCGCGGTCTCGACGGGGGGAAATGGCCGTGACGGTGGTCCTGGTCGCCGACGACGACGCCGACATCCGTGACCTGGTGGCGTTCAAGCTCGAGCAGTCCGGCCTCGAGGTGATCGCGGTCGAGGACGGGCAGGCCGCCCTGGAGCAGGCCCGCGCCCGCCTTCCCACGCTCGCCGTCCTGGACGTGTCGATGCCCGGGCTGTCCGGCATCGACGTGTGCCGGATGCTGCGCGCCGACGCGGCCACCGCCGGCATGCTGATCATCATGCTCACCGCCCGGGTCCAGGAGCACGACGTCGAGGGCGGCTTCAGCGCGGGCGCCGACGACTACGTGACCAAGCCGTTCAGCCCTCGGGAGCTGGTCTCCCGCATCCAGGCGCTGCTGAGCCGGTCCCGGGCCTGAGCGGACTCCCATGCGCCGGGACCACACTGTCGGGCGCCTGATCGTGCTGACCCTGGTGGCGGCCGCGACAGCCGCGGTCACCGCGCTGGTCACTGCCCGCCGGGCCAGCCGCCCGCCCGACGGCGGTAAGCCGACACCCGACATGGCCCGGCTGTACGCCGAGGTCCGCGAGCAGAACCTGAGGTCCCGCCTGCAGGATCTGGACACCGCCAAGGCCGACTTCATGTCCACCGTCTCGCACGAACTGCGGACCCCGCTGACGAGCATCTCCGGGTACGTCGAACTGCTGCTGGACGGCGAGGCCGGCGAGCTGAACGCGGAACAGGCGAAGATGCTCGACGTGATCGTGCGCAACTCCCGGCGGCTGCGCGACCTGATCGAGGAGGTGCTCATTCTCTCCAGGATCGAGTCCGGGGCGTTTTCCGCGCTGCGGGAGCCGGTCGATCTGGTGGCGTTCGTCGAGCGGGCGCTCGCGGAGATCGCGCCGGCGGCGGCCAAGGCGGAGGTCGGCCTGCGCACCGAGGTGCGGGGTCCGCTGTTGCTGCACGCCGACCCCGGCCAGCTCGACCGGGTGCTGATGAGCCTGCTGTCCAACGCGGTGAAGTTCACCCCGGCCGCGGGCACGGTGGATCTGCTGGCCCGCCGGGAGGACGACGAGATCGTCCTGCGGGTCACCGACACCGGCATGGGCATCCCGGCGGGGGAGCAGAAGGCGCTGTTCACCCGCTTCTTCCGGGCCAGCAACGCGGTCCGGCAGGCGGTGCCGGGCACCGGGCTGGGCCTGGCGATCGTCGGCACGGTGGTGGACAACCACGCCGGCCGGATCGAGGTGGAGTCGGCCGAGGGCGCCGGCACGACCGTCACCATCCGGCTTCCGGCCGCCTGAGGTCTCCGCATCCGCCCGCAACAGGGATAGCCTGTCGGCCATGCGCACACTCGAGGGCCTGCGCGGTGCCGCGCTGGTGACCGTCGGCGGGACCGTCGCGGTGCAGTCCGCCGGCCCGCCCGCCACGCTCGGGACCAGGTTCCCGATCACCTCGGTCGGCAAGCAGTTCACCGCGGTGGCCGCGCTGCTGCTGGCCGAGCGGGGCAAGCTCGCCCTGGACCGGCCGGTGGCGCACTGGTTGCCCGGCAGCCCGCCCTGGTGGCGCGAGGTCACGCTGCACCACCTCCTGACGCACACCTCCGGGCTGCCGCACTGGGGTGCCGAGCCCGGCTTCTCCGCGACCGCGGTGATGGCCGCCGACGAGCGGGCCGGGTTGATCCCGCGGGGCACGCCGGTGAGCCGGCCGGGCCTGCGCTGGCTCTACAGCAGCCCCGGCTACCTGCTGGTCGCGCGCATCGTCGAGCTGGCCGCGGAGCAGCCGTACGGCGACTTCCTGGCGGAGCATCTCTTCAAGCCGCTGGAGATGGACTCGACCACCACCGGCCGGCCGCCGGGCGACGACGTCGCCGGCGCGACCCCGGCGCCGGTGCCCGGGGCCGGCGACGTGTGGTCGACGGTCGGCGACCTGGCCCGGTACAGCGAGCGGATCCACACCGGGGCGCTGCTGGGCTTCGAGTCCCGGGCGGTGATGACCGGCCCGCTCGCGCCCACCGCCGCCGAGTCGCAGCCGGGCCGCGCCTTCTTCGCCGGCTACTACGGCTACGGCCTCTACGTCGGCACGGTCGGCGGGCACCGGGCGTTCTTCCACCCGGGCGACATCCCGGGCTTCGCCGCCTTCGCGGCCTGGCTGCCCGAGCACCGGGCCAGCGTGGTGCTGCTGACCGACGACGAGCACACCGACGTGCACGCGGTGACCCGGCAACTGCTGGCGGCCGCTGCGTTATCGTAGGCGCTCACCTACATCAGCGAGGTCGGGCGGATGCCGTCGAGAAGGACCGGCGAGCAGCCGCGGCGGGGTAAACCGACGTCCAGCGACGTGGCGGCGGCCGCGGGCGTCTCGCGTTCGGCGGTGTCCTTCGCGTTCAACAACCCGCAGCGGATCTCCACCGCGACCCGCGAGCGGATTCTCGCGGCGGCGCAGGAGCTCGGCTACACGCCCAACACCCTGGCCCGGATGCTGCAGTCCGGTGCGACCCAGTCGCTGGGGGTGCTGCTGCCGCAGCGGCTGGCCCGGATCCTGGAAAACCCGTACTACGCCCGGTTCCTGATGGGCGTCGGGCAGGTGTGCGATCAGGAGGGCTACACCCTGCTGCTGACCCCGCCGCTGCAGGATTCGGTGCTCAAGGCGATCCCGTACGCGGCGGTGGACGGTTTCATCGTCTGCGGCCTGGAGACCGACCGGGGCGAGGTCGCCGAGCTGGTCCGCCGCGGCATCCCGTTCGTGCTGATCGACAGCGACCGGTACGAGAACGCGCCCAGTGTGGACGTCGACGACCACGGCGGCGCCCGCGAGGTCACCCGGTATCTGCTGGAGCTGGGGCACCGGCGGCTCGCGGTGGTGTCGATGGACCCCGGGCCGGACCAGCCGGTGCGCGGCTACCGCGGGCCGCTGGGCCGGCGCCTGGCGGGCATCGCCGAGGCGCTGGCCGAGGCCGGGCTGACCATGGACGACGTGCGGCTGGCCGAGGTGCCGGTGACGCGGAACGACGGCTACCGCGCGACCCGGGCCCTGATGACCGGGCCGCGGCCGCCGACGGCGATCCTGGCACTGTCCGATGTGCTCGCCTACGGGGCGGTGGACGCCCTGCAGGAGCTGGGCGTGGACGTGCCCGGCGAGGTGTCGGTGACCGGCTTCGACGACCTGGCCGAGTCGGCCTGGTTCCGGCCCCGGCTGACCACGGTGCGCCAGCCCATCGTGACCAAGGGCCGGACGGCGGCGAACTTCTGCATCTCGGCGATCCGCGGCGAGGATCAGCACCCGCACCAGTCGCTCGGGACCTCGCTGATCGTGCGTGACTCCACCGCGAAACCGGCCTGACCGCAGCCCGCATCTTTTCGCTTGCGATCCATGTAACACGAGTTAGTAGCCTGATAACGTCTGCCGCCATGACTGATCAACTGATCGCGCCGCCGTCGGCTCTCGTCGATCCCGGCGCGGACGCGCCCGCCTCCTGGTGGCGGGACGCGGTCATCTACCAGATCTACCCGCGCAGCTTCGCCGACTCCGACGGCGACGGCATCGGCGACCTGCCGGGCATCCGCAGCCGGTTGCCGTACCTGCGGGACCTGGGCGTCGACGCCGTCTGGCTCTCGCCGTTCTACGCCTCGCCGCAGGCCGACGCCGGCTACGACGTCGCCGACTACCGCACGGTCGACCCGATGTTCGGCACGCTGGCCGACGCCCAAGCCCTGATCGGCGGCGCCCACGACCTCGGCCTGCGGGTCATTGTCGACCTGGTTCCCAACCACTCCTCCGACGAGCACGAGTGGTTTCGCCGCGCGCTTGCCGAGGGCCCGGGCTCCCCGCTGCGCGCCCGCTACCACTTCCGCCCCGGCCGGGGCGCCGACGGCGAACTGCCGCCCAACGACTGGCCGTCCATCTTCGGCGGGCCGGCCTGGACCCGCACCACCGACCCGGACGGCACGCCGGGCGACTGGTACCTGCACCTGTTCGCGCCGCAGCAGCCCGACTTCAACTGGGACCACCCGGCGGTCGCGGACGAGTTCCGCACGATCCTGCGCTTCTGGCTGGACCTGGGCGTCGACGGCTTCCGGATCGACGTGGCGCACGGCCTGGTCAAGGCCGAGGGCCTGCCGGACGTGGGCGCCAAGACCGCGTGGCACCTGCTCGACGTGGGCGTCAGCCCGTGCTTCGACCGCGACGGCGTGCACGACATCTACCGAAGCTGGCGCACCATCCTCGACGAGTATCCGGGCGAGCGGATCGCGGTGGCCGAGGCCTGGGCGCCGACCCTGGGCCGGGTCGCCGACTACGTCCGCCCCGACGAGCTGCACCAGGCCTTCAACTTCAGCTACCTCGGCACGGCCTGGGACGCGGCCGCCCAGCGGCGGGTCATCACCGAGTCGCTGGCGGCCATGCGCGAGGTCGGCGCCCCGGCGACCTGGACCCTGTCCAACCACGACGTGGTCCGGCACACCAGCCGCCTGCTGCAGCCCGACGACGGCGACGTCGCCGGGCGCCGGCCGACCGAAGTGGACCCGGTCGCGGGCCTGCGCCGGGCCCGGGCGGCCACGTTGCTGCTGCTGGCGCTGCCCGGCTCGGCGTACCTGTATCAGGGCGAGGAGCTCGGCCTGCCCGAGGTGATCGACCTGCCTCCGGAGGTACGCCAGGACCCGGCGTTCCACCGCGCGGCCGGCCAGGACGGCTACCGCGACGGCTGCCGCGTCCCGATCCCGTGGGCGGGCGACCGGGCGCCGTACGGCTTCGGCCCGCCGGACGGAGCGAGCTGGCTGCCCCAGCCGGCGAGCTGGGCCGGTCTGAGCGTGGCGGCCCAGCAGGGCGATCCGGCGTCCACACTGGAGCTCTACCGCGCGGCCCTGGCGCTGCGCCGGGCCGATCCGGCGCTGGGTGCGGCGGACAACCTGCGCTGGTGCGCCGCACCGGAGGGCCTGCTGGTGTTCGAACGCGGGACGACGTTGCGGTGCACGGTCAACATGACGGCCGAACCGATCCGGATCCCGCGGCCCGGCGAGGCGCTGCTGACCAGCGGGCCGGTCGACGTCTCGGACTCGGAGGTCATGATCCCCGCGGACACGACCGTCTGGTGGGCCGTCTGAGCTGAGCCCGCGCCCCGGCCCGGCCGGGATGCGGGCTCAGCCGGCTTTCGCCCGGGCGGCGATCTCGCGTCGCTCGTTGATCGCAGCATCCGATCAGGCCCACCGACGTGCGCGAACCGCAGCCCGATCTTGTGGCGGCGTGGTCAGCTGCGTGCCCGCGCGCGCATGCCGCCACCACACCCCATCGGTCCAGCGCTGGGGCGGGGGTGGGCTCGTCAACGCCCGGCTTACCTGAGTGCCCGCTCGGCCCTCGGGGCCGCCGGACGGCGGCTTGGCCGGCACCCGCCCGGCGGGCCTCCCGCCTGGCTGACCGATTTCTCGTCGCCACGTGCAACAGTTCGGACGCCTCGAGCGTGTTGGACCGACCGTGGAGGTGAGGAATGGCCGACGACTTTGAGTCGTTCGTCCGTGCCCGCATGAGCGCGCTGGTCCGATACGGCTATGTGCTGTCCGGTAACCCGCACGACGCCGCCGACCTGGCGCAGGAGGCATTGGCCCGGCTCGGCGAGCGCTGGCCGCGGGTGCATGCCAAGGGCAACCCCGAGGGGTACGTCCGCACCACCATGGCTCGGCTGCACATCAGCTGGTGGCGGCGTCGTCGGCGGGAGCATCCGGTGCAGACCATGCCCGAGCAGGGCTACCACGACGCCGGCCTGCTCGCGGCCGACGGCGACACGGGCCTGTGGCGGGCGGTGGCCGAGCTTCCTCCGCGGCAGCGGGTGGTTCTGGTGCTGCGCTACTTCGAGCAGCTCACCGACGAGGAGATCGCCCACGAGCTGGGCGTCTCCCGGGTCACCGTCCGCAGTCAGGCGTCGCGGGCGCTGGAGAAGCTGCGCCAGGTCGACAACTTTCGCATCGCCGAGCTGAGCGGAAGGTAGGCGGACATGCGCACCGACGTTGAGGGCGACCTCGCCCGTACCCTCCAGGCGGCTTTCGACACGGCTCCGCCGCCCGCACCGGCGTTCCCCGAGGCCGTGACCCGGATCCGGCGGCAGCGGCGTCGTCGCAGGAGTGCCGGTCTCACCGGTGCCCTCGCCGTGCTCCTCGCCGTCGTTTCCTTCGGCGTCGTCACGGTGCGGCCGGACGCCGCCGTGGTCGCCGATTTCTCCCAGGCTCTCGACGCGCGCGAGGTGTGGCCGGAGGCGGTCGTCTCGCTGCCGGCCCGCCTGTACGGCAATCTCGACTACACCGTCGAGGCCGCGCTGGGCGACGACACCTTCCTGGTCCAGCCCTCGGAGCGGGCGCCGGCTCTGCTGATCGGGAGCACCGGGCAGACGCGACCGCTGGACGGCGAGTTCCCGGACAACGCCCTGAGCAGTTACGACATCACGGCGCACTACATCACGTGGTCGACCTCCGCCGGCCCCGGCCGGGACGTCTATGCCCAGTCGCTCGACGGCGGCGCGCAGGCCGTGCGTCTGGGTCACCTCCCGGACCCGGATGTCTCGGTCGCCGAGTCGGACGGCGTCTTCTACGCCACCGCCTCGACGCGGCACGGCAATGACACGGACTACACCCTGTACCGGCTCGCTGCCGGTCAGGCACCCGTTCCGGTGCCCTCTGGCGACGGGTACGCGCTGGTCACCGGGCCCTGGGCGGTGTCCGGTGTGCCGCAGCCCGGTGCCGCGAACCGGTTGCCGAGGCCCTGGCCGGATCCGAGCCTCGCGCGCGTGCTCACGGCGCCGCGGCAGACGCCCGCCTACTGGAACGTGGCCACCGGGCAGCGGGTGACGCCGGTCCGCCGAGCGTCGATCATCAGTTGCACGCCCGCGGCCTGTGTCGGGCACGACAGCGGCTCGCTGGTGTCCTGGGACGCCGACGGCTCGAACGAGGTCCGTACCTCCGGGTTCACCATGAACACGTTGGACCGGGCGGACGCGTTCTTCAGCAGTTCGGGGCGCTTCGTGCAGGTGTCGACCTCGACGCCGCGGGAGGCGACCTCCGAGGTGACCAGCAACCACCTGTGGGATCGGGTAACCGGCAAGGTGGGCACGTTGCACGGCGACATGGCCTACAACGTGGTCGAGTTCGACGGCGACAAGTCGGTACTGGACCTGACCCGAATCCGCTAACCGCCGCCGTGCGCGAAAGATTGGTTCTGGTGCTCCTGCTGGGCCAGATGGCCGCCGTCATGATCGTCACCGCCGTGCAGCAGACACCGACAATCGACGAACCGGTGTACGTCGGCACCGCGATCACCTACGTCGAGCAGCACAACCTGCGCTACAACCCGGAACATCCGCCGCTCGGCAAACTCATCATGGCGGCCGGCCTGGTCCTGGCCCGTCCGAACCTCGACCCGGGGTTCCACGGCAACCAGACCGAGCTGGGCCGGCACGTCCTGTACGAGGCCGGCAACGACCCGGGCCGGCTGCTGTTCCTGGCCCGGCTGCCGATGATCGTGCTGACGCTGCTGTTCGGGCTGGTGGTGTTCGCCTTCGCCCGCGACCTGACCAACCCGGCCGGCGGCCTGCTGGCGCTCGCCCTGTACGCGTTCTCCCCGGACATCATCACGCACGGCTCGCTCGCCACCCTGGACGTACCCGCGGCCGGCTTCCTGCTGACCGCGGTCTGGCTGACCTGGCGTGCCCGGACCGCACGCCCGTGGGTGCATCTGGCTCTGGCCGGGGTCGCCCTCGGCGCGGCCCTCGCCACCCGGGCGAGCACCCTGCCGGCGATCCCGCTGGTCCTGCTCCTCGCGTTCCTCAGTTTCCGCCGCTGGACCGCGACCGTCACGGTGGCGGCCGTCGCGACCGGCGTGGTGTGGCTCAGCTACCTCGCCGTCGACCCGGGGCTGCACTGGGCCGCGCCGGCCGGCCTGCCCGACATCAACGGGTGGCGCGCCCTGCTGATCGATCTGCTGCCGTTCCCCGAGCCCTACCTCGACGGCATGCGCATCCAGTTCGGCATGGAGGACTCGACATTCACCGGCTTCCTGTTCGGGCGACGGTACAGCGGCTCACTCTGGTACTACCTGCCCGCGGCCCTGCTGGTGAAGACCCCGCTGGGGATGCTGGCGCTGTGGGCCGCGGCCGTCGTCGCGGTGCTCGCGGTCCGGCGGCTGCGCCCGGTCGCCGTCTACCTCCTGGTGCCACCCGCGCTGCTGTTGGCGGTCGCGATGACCGGCGCCCGCAACTACGGCACCCGCTACGCCATCTTCGTGCCGATCTTCCTCGCCGTTGCCGCGGCCGGACTGGTCGTCGTCCGCCGGCGCTGGGTGCCACCCGTGGCGGGCCTGGTCGCCGCGCTCGTGGCGGTCAGTTCGATCAGCACCTTCCCTTACTACCTGCCGTATTCGAACGAGGCGTTCGGCGGCCCGTCCCGCACGCATCTGAACCTGCACGACGCGAACGTCGACTGGGGCCAGGATCTGGGCCGGCTGGCCGGTCATCTGCGCGCCGAATATCCGGGGGAACCGGTGTGGCTGGTCTACCAGGGGGCGGGCGTGCCGGCGGCGTACGGGATCGCCTGGAAGGACCCGCTGCGCGAGCCGGCCGCCGACGTCCACGGCCTGCTCGTCGTCTCGGACAGCTCGGTGGCGAAGGCGACCGGCCCGCTCGCCGCCCTGCTGCGCGGCAGCGGCGCCCCGATCGACGAAGTGGGCCACTCGATAAGCATCTACCGGCGCCCCTGAGCGACGCGGGCGCGGGCTGCGCTAGGTGGTGGCCCGGTCGGGGTCGGCGCCGGCGTTGGTGTGGCGGGTGCCGCCGTGGCCACCGTGCCAGTCGAGGACCAGCAGGCAGGCGTCGTCGGGCAGGGCGCCGTTGCCCCCGGAGACGTCGAGGACGAGGTCGCCGAGGACGCGGACGAGTTCCCTGGGGTGCAGGTCGTTCAGCTCCCGCAGCCGCGCCGGCAGGTCGATAGCGGCGGCACCGCGTTCCAGCATGCCGTCGGTGAGCAGCACCAGCCGGTCGCCGGGCCGCAGTTCGAGGCGGGTTTCCCGGTAGGGCTTGTCGCGCAGCACGCCGAAGGGCCGGTCGACGGGAAGCGCCACGAACCGCGCGTCCCCGTCGCGGATCAGCAGCGGGGCGGGGTGGCCGGCGTTGACCAGGGCGAGGACGCCGGTGCGCAACTCCAGCCGGCCGAGAATCCCGGTGACGAAGGCGGCCCGGTCCGGGGCGTTCTCGGTGAGGGCCTGGTTGGCGGCCCGTGCCTGTTCGAGGAGGGTGCCGCCGCGGCGGCGGGCGTTGCGCAGGCCGCTGACGCAGAGGGTCGCGGTGAGCGCGCTGTGCACACCGTGGCCCACGGCGTCGGTGATGCTGAGATGGAGCAGGTCACGGGCGAGGCTGTAGTCGAAGGTGTCCCCGCCGATGCTGGCCGCCGGCTCCAGCCACGCCGCCAGGGTGAACGAATCGGCCTCGCACGTGAACGAGGGTGGCAGCAGGCGCCGCTGGATCTCCGCGGCGAGGGTGAAGGGCGTCGTCCGCTGGCCCCACTCGAACAGGTCGGTGTGCCGGCGATTGGCGATCACCACGAAGGCCAGGGTGTGCGCCGCCTGGGACACGCGCCGCACGGCCGCGTCGGTCGGTGCCACCGACAGCGCGATCTCCAGCAGACCGATGGCCTCCCCACGCTGGGTGACCGGCGCCCGCACCACGAACTGGTCGCCGGCCTCCTCGACGAGCGCCTGCTGGGCGCGCAACGCCTGCTCCTGCGGACCGCCGTCGAAGGGCAGGACCAGCGCGACGTCCTCGTCCTGCCGGCGCGCACCGGAGACGTCACCGATCGGGACGTGCACCAGGCGGACGAGGGCTCGGCCGCTCATGTCCGCGACGAGGAACGACACCCAGCGGGCGTCGAGGCTCACTCCGATCTTGCGGGTCACAGCCTTCACGGCGTCGACCGGGGCGGCCGTCTCGACGGCGAGCAGCACATCGTTGAGGTCCATACCGCTCGTCCCGCTAGAGGTCACGCCAGGGAGCATAGACGCGGCGAAGCATCGCGTCGGCAGGCGAGAGGGCCGCGGGCGGCCTACTGCTGGTACGTCGAGAGGAAGCGGTGCAGCCGGTCGATGGCGTCGTCGAGCACGTCGACCGGCGCCAGGAAGACCATCCGCAGGTGGTCCGGGGTCGGCAGGTTGAAGCCGGTGCCGTGGGACAGCAGCATCAGTTGCTGCTCCAGCAGGTCGATGATCATCCGCTGGTCGTCGCGGATCTTGTGGACCGCGGGGTCCAGGCGGGCGAAGAGATAGAGCGCGCCCGCCGGCAGCACGCAGTCCACGCCAGGGATCTCGTTCATCTTGCGCCAGGCGTGGTTGCGCTGCTCGTAGAGGCGGCCGCCGGGGCGGATCAGCGTGTTGATGCTCTGGAAGCCGCCGAGCGCGGTCTGCACCGCGTGCTGCGCCGGCACGTTCGGGCACAGCCGCATGTTGGCCAGCAGTTGCAGGCCCTCCAGATACTCCGTCGCGTGGGTGATCGGGCCGCTGACCGCCATCCAGCCCGAGCGGAAGCCGGCCGCCCGGTATGCCTTCGACAACCCGCTCATCGTCAGCACGAGCAGGTCCGGGGCCAGCGCCGCGGCGCACTCGTGCTTCGCGTCGTCGTACAGGATCTTGTCGTAGATCTCGTCCGCCAGGACCAGCAGGTTGTGGCGCCGGGCGATCTCCAGCAGGCCGAGCAGGGTCTCCTTGGAGTAGACAGCGCCGGTGGGGTTGTTCGGGTTGATGATGACGATGGCCCGGGTGTTCGGGGTGACCTGCGCCGCCACGTGCTCCAGGTCGGGCGCCCAGTCCTGGCTTCCCTCGCAGCGGTAGTGCACCGCCCGCCCGCCGCACAGCGTCACCGCGCCGGTCCACAGCGGGTAGTCCGGGCTCGGCACGAGCACCTCGTCGCCGGTGTTCAGCAGCGCCTGCAGGGACATCACGATCAGCTCGGAGACCCCGTTGCCGAGGAAGACGTCGTCGGGCTGCACGCTGGTGACCCCGAGGGTCTGGTAATACTGCGCGACGGCGACCCGGGCGGAGTAGATGCCCCGGGCGTCGCTGTAGCCCTCGGCGTCGGGCAGGTTGTGCACCATGTCGGCGACGATCGGCTCCGGCGTGCTCAGCCCCCAGGGCGCCGGGTTGCCCAGGTTCAGCTTGAGGATGCGGTGTCCCGCGGCCTCCAGTTCCTGGGCTCGGCGCAGCACCGGTCCGCGGATGTCGTACCGGACGTTCTTGAGCCTGCTCGCCTGCTCCACCATGCCGCCGACCCTATGCCAGTTCGGCGGCCAGCAGCTCGTGTCCTGTGACCGGCAACACGGCTGCGGCGGCCATGGTGAACCAGAAGATGCTCCCGCCGCCGGGGTTCGGCTCGACGCCGATCTCGCCGCCGTGCAGGCCCACGATCCGCCGGCAGACGGCCAGGCCCAGGCCCGTGCCCGGGAAGCCCTCGGCACCGGGCGCCCGGTGGAACGGCGCGAAGATCTGGGTGCGCTGGTCCTCCGGTACGCCGATGCCACGGTCCGCCACCTCGATGCGCCACCAGCCGGGCGCGTGTTCGCGGGCGCCGAGGGTCACCCGGGCGGCCGTGCCGTGCCGCACGAAGCGGACGGCGTTGTCGATGAGCCGGCTGAGGACCTCGCCGAGCAGTTCCGCGTCGGCGGTGACCAGAGGCAGGTCGCCGACGTCGATGCTGGGCCGTTCGCCGTTTCCGTCGTCGAGGCGGCCGGCGACGATGCCGAGGGCGAGGCCACCCGCGTCGACCGGCTCGGGCCGGATGACGGCATCGCCGGTGCTCGTGTACGCCAGCAGGTCGTCCACCAGCGAGAGCATCCGGGTGGTGCTGAGCCCGATGCGGTCCAGGAAGCCGCGCGCGCTCGCGTCGAGCTGGTGTCCGGCGTCCTCCAGCAGGATCTCGGTGAAGCCGGCGATGGTGTGCAGCGGGGTGTGCAGCCGGTCGCCGGCGGCCTCGGCGAAGCCGGCCAGCTCCGCCTCGCGCTCGCGCAGCTCCCGCTCGGTGGCCAGCGCCAGCTCGCGCAGGTGCCGCTCGGCGGCCCGGTGCCGGCCGAGGTCGGCGCGGCGCCGGTCGGCGGCCTGCCGGGCCCGCGTCTCGGCCCGTTGCCGGCCCTGGTCGGTGGCGAGCAGTACGGCGGCGAAGAGGGTGCTGAGCAGGACGGCGCCGAGCAGGGTGAGCGGCGCCGCGGCGGTGCGGCCGGCGCCGAGCAGTGCCGTGGTGGGGCGGACCTGGATCTGCCAGGTGTGCCCGGCGGGGGCGACGTCGACGGTGCCGCTCGCGTCTCCGACCGGGTTGCCGCCCTCGGCCCAGCGGGCCACCTCGTGCGGCACGCCGTCGGGGGAGGTCTCGGTCAGCACGGCGGCGACGCCGGTGATGCCGGCGTCGCGCAGCGACTCGCGCAGCAGGTCGGGGGCGCGGACGGCGAGCACGACCCAGCCGAGGAACGTGCCGTCGTGCACCGGGGCGATGAGCTCGAACGCCGGCTGGCGGTGCGCCGCCGGCAGCCCGGCATCGGCGGGCAGCACGTGCGTGGCGGTGGTGACCAGCCGGCCGCTGTCCCGGGCGAGTTCCAGCCCGCGGGCCAGCTCGGGCCCGGCGGCCAGCGTGGTGCGCGCCGGTGGGGTGCTGCCGTCGGCGGTGTGCCGGGCGCGCACGGTGCGGTCGGCGCCGATCACCACGATCTGGTGGGCGCCGGGCAGGCGCTCGCCGGCGAGGCTGGACATCGTGGGTGCCAGGGCGGCGGCGGGCTGGGTGGCGGCGGCGGTCGCGAGGTGGCGCATCGTGTCCGCGTACCGCTGGAAGGTCGTGTCCAGGGCGCCGCGCACGCTCGCGGTCCGCAGGGCGAGCGCCGCGGTGCTCGCGTCCCGCGCGGCCAGGGCGAGAGCGCCGGCGGTGGCGGCGCCGGTCCCGAGCCCGAGGGTCATGACGGTGGCCGCGAGGGCGACGCTGCGCCGGCTGGGAGAGCCGATCACCTTCCGGATGTTCACGCACCCTCTATCGACCCCGGCACCAGGCGATTGAGCTGCGGGGACGCGGGTTGCCGCATTGCTACCGTTCGCACTGAACGATGCTCACATAACGGATATGTTGGGCACACAGCGACTCGCGGACGCGTGGGGTGGGAGGACGATGAGCACGATCCTCCTCGTCGAGGACGATCCGGACATTCGCCACCTGGTGTCGTACAAGCTCACCAAGGGCGGATTCGAGGTGATCGCCGTCGCCGACGGTTTCGCCGCCCTGCGCGCCGTCCGGGAGAACCCGCCGGACCTGGTCCTGCTCGACGTGCGGATGCCGCAGATGTCCGGCATCGAGGTCTGCCGCGAGCTGCGCGCCGGCCCGCTCGGCGCGTCCGTCCCGATCATCATGCTCACCGCGCGGGCCCGGCCCCAGGACCTCGAGCAGGGGTTCGCGGCCGGCGCCACGGAGTACATCATCAAGCCGTTCAGCCCCCGTGACCTGCAGGACCGGGTGGAGGCCGCGCTGGGCCGGGTAAGCCGTTGATGGTCGGCCTGTTCACCGTCGTCCTGGAGATCCTGGCCGGGGTGGTCGTTGCGACGGTGGCCGCCATCGTCGGGGTCCGGGTGCTGCGCAGGGTGCGGCACCAGCAGCGGGCCGCCCTGGCCGCCGGACCGCGCCGGGCGCTGCTCGCCTTCGTGGCGGACAACGGTGAGCAGGGCGCCGCCGATCTGGTCGCCATCCCGGACGACGCCTGGTGCGTCGCCGAGCCGGGTGCGCTTGCGCTGCTCGGCAAGCTCCGCGGCGAGGCGCACCTCGCGCTGGTCTCGGTCTTCCTCCAGCGCGGCGTCGCCCGCGCCGCGCTGGGTGATCTGCGGTCGCGGAGCCGGGTCCGGCGGGCCCGCGCCGCCCAGGTGCTCGGCGATCTTGAATTGCGCCAGGCCGTACCCGAGCTGTGCCGGCTGCTCGGCGACCGGCACGACGAGGTGCGCGTCGTCGCCGTCCGGGCGCTGGGCCGCATCGGCGACCCGGCCGCCGCCTGGCGCATCATCGCCAGCCTGGACCGCGGCGACCCGGTGCCCTCGCTGCTGGCCACGCACACCCTGGTGCAGCTCGGCGCCGAGGCCGAGGTGACCCTCTCGGCCGCGCTCGACCATCCGCAGGCCCGGGTCCGTGCCGTCTGCCTGGACGCGCTCGGCCTGCTCGGCGCCACCGGATCCGTGCACCGCATCGCCCGGGTCCTGCGCGAGGACGGCTACCTCGACGTCCGGGTGGCCGCCGCCACCAACCTGGGCAGGCTGGGCACCCGCAGCGCCCTGGAACCGCTGACGCAGGCGCTGGGCCGGTCGCGCCCCGCGGCGCTGCGGGCCGCCGCCGCCCGGGCACTCGGCGACCTGGGGGCGCCCGGCGCGGTGCCGACCCTGGCGGACCTGCTCGACGACGACACGTTTCAGGTGGCGCACGAGGCCGCGCACGCGCTGCGCCGGCTCGGGCCGCCCGGCGCCGAGGCGCTCGTCGCCGCGATCGAGGCCGAGCGGGCGCGGGCCGGGCTGGCCAGCGCCGGGGCACACGCCCGGCCGTCGGCGTCGGCCAGCCACGCCCAGGAGGCCCTGGCGCTGTCGCGGGTCGGTGCCGAACTCGGCCGCCGGTTGGAGGTCGCGGCGTGACGGCCGACGTCGTCCGCGAGTTCCTGCGGTACGCCGACGTCGTGATCTTCTCGTACTTCGTCGCGCTCAACAGCAGCTACCTGGGGCTCATCGTGCTGGCCGGGCTGGAGTTCGCCCGGCACCTGCGGCGCATGCCGTTCGCCGGTGCCGACGACATGTTCCGCAGCCCGCTGACGCTGCCGGTGTCGGTGATCGTGCCGGCGTACAACGAGGGGACCGGCATCGTCGCGGCGGTGACGGCGATGACCGCGCTGCGCTATCCGCGGTACGAGGTCGTGGTGGTCGACGACGGCTCCAGCGATGCCACGTTCGAGCTGTTGCGGGCGGAGTTCGACCTGGTCGAGGTGCCGCGGGTGGTGCCGGGCGAGGTGCCGTACCACTCGCAGGTGCTCTCCGTGCACGTCGCCCGCGCCAATCCGGAGACCCTGACCGTGGTCCGCAAGACCAACGGCGGCAAGGCCGACGCGCTCAACGTCGGCATCAACCTGGCCCGGCACCCGCTGATCTGCATGGTCGACGCCGACTCGCTGCTGGACCCGGACGCGTTGCTGTCGGTGGCCAAGCCCTTCGGCGACGACCCGCTGCGCGTCGCGGCGTGCGGCGGCGTGGTGCGGATCGCCAACGGGTGCAAGGTGATCGGCGGCCGCGTCGTGGACGTACGGATGCCCCGGCAGTGGCTGGTGCGCGTGCAGGTGGTCGAGTATCTGCGCGCGTTCCTGATGGGTCGCACCGGCTGGTCGCGGCTCGGTGGCCTGGTGGTGATCTCCGGCGCCTTCGGCATCTTCCGGCGGGACCTGGTCGTCGAGATCGGCGGCATGGCCACCGACACCATCGGTGAGGACGCCGAACTCGTGGTGCGGCTGCACCACCACCTGCGCCGGCGCCGGCAGGACTACCGGGTCATCTTCGTCGCCGAACCGGTCAGCTGGAGCGAGGCGCCCACCAGCCTGCGGGTGCTGGGCCGCCAGCGGCGGCGCTGGCACCGCGGCATCGCCGAGATCCTGCGCAAGCACCGCGGCATGATCGCAAACCCACGGTACGGCCGGATCGGGCTGATCGCGCTGCCGTACTACGTGGTCTTCGAGTTGCTGGCGCCGTTCATCGAACTGGCCGCGCTGGTGCTGCTGCCGCTCGGCCTCTGGGTCGGCGCGGTCGACGTCGCCTTCCTCTGGCGCTTCGTGCTGGTCGCCTACGGCTACGGCCTGCTGGTCAGCCTCGTCTCGCTGTTCATCGAGGAGGTCTCGTTCCATCGCTACCCGCGCTGGGGCGACCTGCTGCGCGGCGTGGCGGCCGCGGTCCTGGAGAACTTCGGTTACCGGCAGATCCTCGCGGTCTGGCAGGTCCGGGGCGCCGTCGGTGCGCTGCGCGGGCGCCGGGCCGAGTGGGGCGCCATGCACCGCGAGGGCTTCGACACCGTGACCGAGTCAGCCGAGCCCGTCGGCGTGGGCGTCGACCGCTGACCGCGGATGCCGCAGGCCGGGGTGCCCGGCCGGCAGGCTGCGCCGGATCACCCACCAGCTCACCGCGAGGCAGGCGGCGACCAGCGGCCAGGTGAGCACGCCGCGGGCGACGCCCAGCGCCACGACCGCGTGCGCGGCCCAGAGCGGGACGAAGACGGCGAGGCGCACCAGATACTGCGCGACCCACACCCAACTGCCCCGCGAGTACGCCCGCAGCAGCGCCGGGTCGCGCCGCCAGCGTGTCTTCTGCCCCAGCACCGCGCCGACGATGACGCCGAGCAGCGGCCACCGGATGACGATGCTGACCGTCCAGGCCAGCGCGCTGGCGGCGTTCGTGACGATCTGCACCAGGAAGAAGTCCTCGGCCCGGCCGGTGCGCAGGGCGATCAGCGCGGCGACGCAGACGCCGAGCAGGCCGACCAGGACCGCCCGGGGTTTCTCGCCCTGCCGCAGCCGCCAGCCGGCGACCACCAGGGCGGCGACGATCGCGGCGCCGGCACCGACCCAGATCGAGCGCCCGCCGGCCAGCCACGCGGCGACGAAGACCACGGGTGGCACGGTCGCGTCGAGCGCGGCCCGCCGCCCACCCAGCAGATCGGCCAGCGACTCCGGTTGCGTCACGTCCCACCCCGCTCTCAAGTTAGGTCAGCCTAACCGGTGGGCGCGGAGCCGGGGGACCGAGGGCGGCTCAGACCGGGGCGGCATCAGGGCCTCGCCCCGATGCTCGACGCCGATACCGCCCGGTCCACCCCCGATCCGTCCGCCGCCTGTGGGAGCGCGACCGGACGTACGCGTTACGGTGCTCGATGCGCCGGGGAGATGCCAGGGCGTTGACCGGGCGTTCGGCGAGGAGGAGCGAGACATTGTTCGGGGATGAGGTGCGCGGGCTCCGCCGGAGCCTGGGGTTCTCCCAGGAGGACCTGGCCGGCCGGGCGGACATCGACGTGAAGACGCTCCGGATGATCGAGACGGGCCGGCGGACGCCGCGTGCCTCGACGGTGCGCCGGCTCGCCGACGCGCTGCAGGTCACCGGTGCCGACCGGGCGCTGTTCATCGCCGCCGCCGCGCCTGGCGAGGCCGCCCGCCCGTCCGCGCCGACCGGCCCGGCGCAGCTGCCCCCGGACGTCTACGGCTTCGTCGGCCGCGCCGCCGAGCTGGCGACGCTGGCCGCGGTCACGGCGACCGCCGGCACCGAGCCGGCCGCCGTGGTCATCTCGGCGCTGTCCGGCTCGGCCGGCACCGGCAAGACCGCCCTCGCGGTGCACTGGGGCCACCGGGTCCGGGCGGACTTCCCCGACGGCCAGCTCTACGTCAACCTGCGCGGCTTCGATCCGGCCGGCGCGGTGCTCAGCCCGTCCGACGCGGTCCGCGGCTTCCTCGGCGCCCTCGCCGTGGCGCCCGAGAACATCCCCGGCGACCTCGACGCGCAGGTGGCGCTCTACCGCAGCCTGCTCGCGGGCAAGCGGATGGTGCTCGTGCTCGACAACGCCCGCGACTCGGCCCAGGTGCGCCCCCTGCTGCCCGGCGCGAACGGCTGCCTGGTGCTGGTGACCAGCCGCAACGAGCTCACCGGCCTGGTGGCCGGGCACGGCGCGCGGCCGCTGAACCTGGGCCTGCTCAGCCCGGCCGAGTCCCGTGAGCTGCTGGCCCGCCGCCTGGGCGAGGCCCGGCTGGTCGCCGAGCCCGCGGCGGTCGGCGAGATCGTCGACCGCTGCGCCCGGCTGCCCCTCGCGCTGACCATCGTGGCGGCCCGCGCGGCGATGCGCCCGGAGCTGCCGCTGGTCACCCTCGCCGCCGAGCTTCGGGACAGCCGGGAGCGGCTGGACGCGCTGACCGGCGACGATCCGGCGAGCGACGTCCGGGCGGTGTTCTCCTGGTCGTACCGGGCGCTGTCGCCGGCCGCGGCCCGGTTGTTCCGGCTGCTCGGCCTGCACCCCGGCCCGGAGGTCTCGGTCGGTGCGGCGGCCAGCCTCGGCGGCGCCGGCGCTGAGGAGACCGCGCGGCTGCTCGACGAGCTGACCGGCGCCACTCTGCTCGTTGAGGACGCGCCCGGGCGGTTCGCCTTCCACGACCTGTTGCGTGCCTACGCGGGCGAACAGGCGCTGGCGACGGAATCCGCCGAGCAACGCGGGGCGGCGGAGCGCCGGATGGTGGACCACTATCTGCACACCGCCCTCGCCGCCGACGGGCTGCTCGACCCGCACCGCGTACCGGTGCTGACCGCGACGCCGGACGAGGGCGTGACCGTCGCGGCGCCGGAGGGCACCCAGGCGGCGCTGGATTGGTTCACCACCGAACAGCCGGTGCTGGTGGCGGTCGTCGACCGGGCCGCGGAGGCGGGGCTGGACACCCGGGTGTGGCTGCTGTCCTGGGCGCTGGCGACGTACTTCTTCCGGCGCTCGCAGGGCCACGACTGGGTCGCCACGCAGCACGCCGCGATGGCCGCGGCGGAGCGGCTCGGCGACGAGCGGCTGCAGGTACGCACGCACAACGACCTCGCGGGCGGCTTCTTCCACCTCGGCCGCGTCGACGAGGCGGAACGGCACCTGCTGCTGGCGCTGAAACTGTTCGAGGCGCTCGGCGACGAGGTGGCCCAGGCCGGCAGCCACCTCAACCTGGGCAAGGTGTATCAGCAGCAGGACCGGCACTCCGAGGCGCTGGAGCACAACCGCCGGGGCCACGCGCTCTTCCAGCGCGCCGGCTCCCGGTACGGCGAGGCGAGCGCCCTGAACGCGATCGGCTGGTGCCACGCGCGGCTGGGCGACTATGCCAAGGGCATCGAGTTCTGCGAGCGGGCGCTGGCGGCGCACCGCGAGATCGGCCCCGGTGTGGGTGAGAGCGAGACCTGGGAGAGCCTCGCCTACTGCCACCACCAGCTGGGCGACTATGCCAAGGCGCAGCAGGCGTACCGGCTGAGCGCACGCTTGTTCGGGGAGCACGGCAGCACGTACTTCCAGGCCATGAGCCTGGTCAGCCTCGGAACGGTCCACCTCGACGCCGGCGAGCGGCAGCAGGCGGCCGAGGCCTGGCGTACGGCGCTGGGCATCCTGACCGACCTGGAGCACGTGGACGCGGTGGACGTCCGCGCCAAGCTCGCCGCGCTGCGGTCCGCTTGAGGATCCGCGCCGACCCTCACGCCTTCGCGGTGGTGATCCGCCCGCTCTTCGTACCGGGTCCCCGGATCCCGGTGCGGTCGAGGATCGCCCGGGACATGACGAGCACGCAGACGGCGCCGTTGAGGAGCGACGCCAGGACGTCGCTGGGATGGTGCATGCCGCGGTACATCCGGCCGAGCGCCACGCCGGCCGGCACGATCAGCAGCAGCCAGGCGGCCCGCCTGAGCCAGGTGCGGTTCGCCACCCGGTACAGGATCACGGCCAGGCCGAGGTAGAGCGCGACCGCGGCGGAGGTGTGGCCGGAGGGGAAGCTCGACGTCGGCGGGGACACGTCCATCTTCTCCACCTCCGGCCGCGGCCGGTCGATGACCAGCGTGGTGAGGAAGAAGACGACGGCCTGGGCGCACACGGCGGCGCACAGGAAGATCGGCTCCCGCCACCGCCCGAGGGTCAGCCGCAGCACGATCGCCGCCAGCACGGTCACCGCGATGATCGCGGGGGTGCTGGCCAGGGTGCTGAAGATCAGGGACACCAGGCTGAGGTCGTGGGTGCGGTCGCGCTCGAACTCGCGGTTGACCGAATCCTCGACCGTGAACGGCCACGTATGCGTCATCACCTTGGTGATGAGCAGGCCCAGGGCGATCATCACGCCGAGCAGGACGGCGACGGGGGCGAATATCCGCTTGAGCGTCTGGACCGCGAAAGCTGCCATGCCCGGCGCATTACCCCGAGCCGCCGCCGCGCGAAACAGTGGTACCTATCCGGCCAATGCCAGAAAAGAGACAATCACCTACATCCCATGATCTGTAATCAGGTATCGGTCTCACTGAACGCGTCAATACGGTCGCCCATTGTGAAGATCCGGCAATTCTCGCTCGGTTGATCGGCTATCTCCGCTGTCGAGGACCTGTCTCGGCAGTATGTTGACAGTAGCGGACGAATGCGGCGATTGAGTGGCACAAATGTGTATTGAGCTGCGAAAACCGTCATCTCAAGAACGGCGGGTGCGAATCTGTCGATGCTCACGGCCGATCTACCGGGCTGGCGGCTCCGAAGTAAACCTGTAGAGGTCGGGCGTTCCCCGAAAGTCCATCGGTGAGGGTGGTGCGATGATCCGGGTTGCGGTGGTGCGGGACGAGGGATACTTCGGCGTCCCGGTACGGGTACTGCTGGAGGGTAAACCCGATCTGCAGTACGTCGGCACGCTGCCGCTCGGCGGCGATCTGGCGCAACGGGCCGCGGAGCTGTGGCCGACGGTCATCGTCATCGACACCGAGTACATGGTCAGCCAGGTGCTGCCGATCGCGGCCGAACTGCACGTCACCATCCCGACCTGCGCCATGCTGCTGCTGTGCGACCCGGCCAAGCGCGGCATGCTCCCGCCGCGGCGCTGGGCCGGCGCGCTGAACTTCCTGCTCAAGGACGTGTCCGGGGCGGTGCTCGCCGATTCCATCCGGCGCCTGGCCGCGGGCGAGCGCGTCGTCTCGCCGCTGCTGCAGGCCGCCTCGCTCAACACCGACCGCGGGCTGAGCACCCGGGAGCTTGAGGTGCTCGGGCTCGCCGCCGAGGGGGAGTCGGTCAACGACATCGCCGGCCGGCTCTATCTGTCCGGCGGCACGGTGCGGAACTACCTGTCGGCCGTCATCACCAAGACCGGCGCCCGCAACCGCCTGGACGCGATCCGCATCGCCCGCAAGGACGGCTGGCTCCGCTGACCGGCGTGCCCGCGCCGGGCGTCACGCCGGTGCCGGCCGTCCGGGTTTGCGCTTCCGGCCGGCTCGCGAGCCGCGCGACGTACCGTTGACCCGGATGCCAACCCACCAGCTCGACGTACCGGCGCTGCCCATCCTGCTGCCGTTGGGCGGCGTCCTCATGGTCGTCTCCTGGCTGCTGCTGCACCGGCGCGGCCTGCTCAGCGCCCGTCGCCTGACCACCGCATGGCTGGCGGGCTGGTATGCGGTCGCCGTGATCGGCGCGACCCTGCTGCCGCTGCATCTCGCCTGGGGTCCCGGCGCCGGCCCGCCCGACCTTTACCGCATCATCCTCGTCCCGCTGGTCACCATGCGGGTGGACGACTTCCTGCTCAACATCGTGATGATGCTGCCGCTGGCCGCGTTGTTGTACCTGGTGGCCGGGGTGCGCGACCGGGGCCGGGCCGTCCTGGTGGGCTTCCTGATCAGCCTGGTCATCGAGATCACCCAGGCCGTCATCGACATCGCCTGGCACGGCAACCGGTGGGCCGACGTCAACGACCTGATCTCGAACACCGTGGGTGCGTGGCTGGGCTTTCTGATCTTCTGGCAGGCCATGCGCCGGGCGCGCGTCGCCCGCGCGGTGCGGGGCTGGTCGCCGGCCCGGGCCGAGGCCGCGGCGGCGCCGGCTCACCGGCCGGTGACCTGGTCGTAGACCCGGTCGACCGCGGCGGCCATCGCCTTGGCGCAGTAGCGGTCGCCGGCCGAGCGCGGCGGCAGCCGGGAGCCGTGCCGCTCCTGGTGGCAGAGCACCTCGGTGCGCAGCGCGCGCGGCAGCGACTGCGGATCACGCGGGGACAGCCGATGCGCGCCGTCGACCGCCGCGTGGGCGGCGGCCAGTTCCGCCAGCGGTGGGCAGGTCGCGTAGATCGTCGGCAGGCCGGCGGCGAGGGCCTCGAGCACCACCAGCCCGGCGGTCGCCGAGCCCGGCGGTGACGCGAAGACATCCATCGCGCAGAGCATTTCCCGTACGTGGCCCACGGCCCCGGCGAACCGCACCCGGTCGGCGACGCCCTCGATGCCGGCGAGGCGTTCCAGCGCGACCCGGGCCGGGCCGTCCCCGACCAGCAGCAGGGTCGCACCGGGCACCTCGCCGACGGCCCGGATCAGGCGGTCGAACCCGCCACCGTGCGCCAGCCGGCCCACCCCGCCGATGACGGGCGCGCCGGGCGCGATGCCGAGTCGTGTCCGCGCCGCGGCCCGCAGCGCCGGGTCGTAGCGGAACTCCTCCGGGTCGACCGCCTTCGGGATGACGGTGATCCGAGCCTCCGGCACGCCCCAGGCGTGCAGGCACCCGGCCACCGCCGGCGTCACCGCGATGGTGGCCTGCCCGGCGCGCTCGGCGGCGAGATAGAGCGCGCGGGCGCCGGCCGAGGCCGGGCGACCCTCGATGAGCTGCTCGCTCAGGTGGTACGCCGTGGCGACGACGTGCCGGACCCCGGCGAGCCGGGCGGCGAACCGGCCCTGCACGCACGCCCGGTAGAGATGGGTGTGCACCACGTCGAAGCGGCCACGCCGGATCAGCCGGCGCAGCCCGACGATCGTGGCCGCGCTCCGGCCGGTGCCGAGCTCGTGCACGGTCGTGCCACCCTCCCGGATGGCCGTCGTGACCGTCCCCGCCCGGGCCAGCGTGACCACCTCGCAGTCATGCGGCAGCCCGCGGACCAGCAGCCGCAGCTGATGCCCGGCACCGCCCTGGCCGAGGGCGCTGATGACGTGCAGCACCCTCATGTCCCGGTGCCGATGTGCGCGCGGTAATGCTTCATTTTCTGCTCCTGGGTCGGCGCCCGCGACAAACACGCTGCCAGAGTGGACCCGGGTAATGAAAGTCGCAGATGTCATGTCGAACGTGAAAGCCGCCGATGGCTCAAAACGCATTCGTCGCCTGGCCGAAGGTTGTCCGACGCCGGACCGAAAGTGCCTGCTCGGCGGGCGATCGAGGGCGCGTGATCACCCTACGGGCGGAACATGAGGAATGTTCATGTAGGCCGTGACAATTGCTACTGTAATCGGTCCTGCGTGACTGGCACGCTTTATTTGCAAGCGCTGGAAATTGATCAGCGAAGAGCGGTACGCGCCATTCCGGTGAGCCGGAATGCGGATGCGGTCGCTCTCTTTTTCCTTGCCAGTTCTCACCGCGGCCGTCCACCGCCGGTATCCGTCCAGGGAGGAAATCCATGCAGGTACGGCGAGCAGCGCCCGACGCCACCGCGGGTGACTCGACTCCGGGCGAGTGGCGGTCCAGGAGCCCGCGGAAGGCGCCGTGGCTACGCGCGGCGTTACCCGGCCGCGCCGCCCGGGCCGGAGTCGACGCGGCGGCGCTGGGAGTGGCCCTGCTGATCGCCACGTTGCTGCGCCACGACGGTGACTTCTACCGGGTCGACCTGTCCCGGCTGCTGGTGCTGGCGATGTTCGCCGCGGTCGTGCACACCGTCGCCGGCATGCGCTTCGGCCTCTACACCGGGCGCTGGTCGTACGGCTGCTTCGAGGAGATCGCCGCGCTGGCCAAGACCGCCGCCGTCACCACCCCCGTGGTCTTCGTCCTGGACACCCTGCTCGGCCGGCTCGTGCCGCGCTCGGCCATCATCGGGGCGGGCCTGATCGCCCTGGTGCTCACCGCCGGCGTGCGCTACACCGTGCGGCTGCTCAACGACCAGCGGTTGCGGCCCTCCCCGGAGGCCGGCACCCGGGTCGTGGTGATGGGCGCCGGCGAGGGCGCCACCCAGGTCATCCGGGCGATGCTGCGCAGCCCGTTCAGCCCGTACGTCCCGGTCGCGCTGCTCGACGACGACCCCACCAAGCGCACGCTGCGGGTCATGGGCGTGCCGGTGGCCGGCGACCGCTACGCCATGGCCGACGTCGTCCGGCAGTACGGCGCCGACGCGGTGCTCATCGCCATCCCGAGCGCGAGCGCCGACCTGGTCCGCGAGCTGACCGAGTTGGCCGAGCCGCTCAACGTCGACCTGAAGGTGGTCCCGCCGGTCGTCGAGCTGTTCGGCCGTACCGTCAGCGTGGAGGACATCCGCCCGGTCAGCCATGCCGATCTGCTCGGGCGCCGCGAGATCGGCATCGACCTGGCCGCGGTGGCCGGCTACCTGGAGGGCCGCCGGGTGCTCGTCACCGGCGCCGGCGGCTCGATCGGCTCGGAGCTGTGCCGGCAGGTCGCCCGGTTCCACCCCGCCCAGCTGGTCATGCTGGACCGCGACGAGTCCGGCCTGCACGCCGTGCAGCTCTCGCTGGACGGCCGCGGCATGCTCGACGACCGCAACCTGGTCGTCGCCGACATCCGCGACCAGCAGCGCCTCGACGAGGTCTTCGCCGAGCACCGGCCCCAGGTGGTGTTCCACGCGGCCGCCCTCAAGCACCTGCCGCTGCTGGAGATGCACCCCTCCGAGGCGCTCAAAACCAACATCATCGGCACGTACCAGATCCTGCAGACCGCGCTGCGCCACGGCGTCGACCGGCTGGTGAACATCTCCACCGACAAGGCGGCCGAGCCGGTGAGCGTGCTCGGCTACTCCAAGCGGATCACCGAGCGGCTCACCGCCGCGGCCGACGAGGCCGCACCCGGCACCTACTGCAGCGTCCGCTTCGGCAACGTGCTGGGCAGCCGCGGCTCGGTGCTGACCGCCTTCGCCGCGCAGGTCGAGGCGGGCGGCCCGATCACCGTCACCCATCCCGAGATGACCCGCTACTTCATGACCGTCCAGGAGGCCGTGCGCCTGGTCATCCAGGCCGGCGCCATCGACAGCTCGAGCGAGGTCCTGGTGCTCGACATGGGCGAGCCGGTCCGCATCCACGACGTGGCCCGCCGGATCGCCGCCGCCGCCGAGCGGCACATCCAGATCGTCTTCACCGGGCTGCGCCCCGGGGAGAAGCTGGCGGAGGTCCTGCTCGGCCCGGACGAGCCCGACCACCGGCCGCAGCACCCGCTGATCTCGCAGGCCCCGGTGCCGCCGCTGGACGGCGCCGTGCTCTCCCTGCTGGACCCCACCGTGCCGCGCCAGGACCTGATCGCCGTGCTGCGCTGGCTGGCCGAGAGCCCGGCGCTGTCACCGGCCCGCGAGGCCCCCTCGCCGGTGCCGGCGGCGCGGTCCGGGCGCAACCGCCCGGGCCACCGAAACAAGACCACCGCGCCGCGGCAGCCCGAATTCACCGTACGTCCGGGACGGCAGCTGTGAGCCGCCCGGCGCAGGAAGGAAGCACACCCATGCGGGTCGTCATCGCCGGTCAGGGGTACGTGGGGCTGCCGCTGGCAGTCCGCGCCGCGCAGGTCGGCCACGCGGTTGTCGGGTACGACGTCGACGAGGAACGCATCAAGCGCCTCGTCGCCGGCGAGTCCTACGTGGACGACGTCTCGTCGGCGGAGCTGCAGGAGATCCTGGACGCCGGCACGTTCCACCCGTCGGCCGACCCGCGCTCCTGCGCCGGCTTCGACGTCGCGGTCATCGCGGTGCCGACGCCGCTGCGCGAGGGCACGCCCGACCTCCGCTACATCGAGGAGTCAGCCCGGACCCTGGCACGCTACCTGCGGCCGGGCGCCACGGTCGCGCTGGAATCGACCACCTACCCGGGCACCACGACCGACCTGGTCGCGCCGCTGCTGGAGGAGGGCTCCGGCCTGATCGCCGGCGTCGACTTCCACCTCGGCTACAGCCCGGAGCGCATCGACCCGGGCAACCGCACCTGGAACCTGGTCACCACCCCCAAGGTCGTCTCGGGCATCAACCCGGCGTCGCTGGAACGGGTGCAGGCCTTCTACGGCTCGGTCGTGGAACACACCGTGCCGGTCTCCGACCCCAAGGTGGCCGAGCTGGCCAAGCTGATGGAGAACACGTTCCGGCACGTCAACATCGCGCTCGTCAACGAGCTGGCGGTGTTCGCGCACGAGCTCGGCATCGACGTCTGGGAGGCGATCGCGGCCGCGTCGAGCAAGCCGTTCGGCTACATGCCGTTCGTGCCCGGGCCCGGCGTCGGCGGGCACTGCCTGCCGATCGACCCGTCGTACCTGTCCTGGCGGGTGCAGCGGACGCTCGGGCAGAGCTTCCGCTTCGTCGAGCTGGCCAACGACATCAACAACCACATGCCGGACTACGTGGTCCGGCGCCTGGTCGGCGCGCTCAACCAGCGGCGCAAGCCGGTCAACGGCTCGACCGTGCTGCTGCTCGGGCTCGCCTACAAGAAGAACAGCGGCGACGCCCGCGAGTCGCCGGCCCGCCGGGTCGCCTCGCTGCTGCTGGACATGGGCGCCGAGGTGCGCGCCGCCGACCCGCACGTGGTCGAGGACGCCCACGTCGACCGCCGCGTGGTCCGGGTCGCCGCGACCGCGGAGCAAGTCGCCGAGGCGGACGCCGTGATCCTGCTCGCCGACCACGACGCCTTCGACCTGGACCTCGTGGTCGAGCACGCCGGCTACGTCCTGGACACCCGGCACCGCCTCACCGGACCGAATGTGGAGACGCTATGACCTTGTGGGATGGTCTCAACCGCCTGGCCGCCGCCGTCGCACTGATTCTGCTGTCACCGGTGATCTTGGTGGTGGCCGCATGGATCCGGATCGCGGACGGCCCCGGGATCCTGTTCGTCCAGGACCGCGCCGGCCTCGGCGGCGTCCCGTTCAGGATGCTCAAGTTCCGCACGATGGTCCACGACTCCGTGGCGCTGAGCGCGCAACTGGGCATCAGCGACCCGTTCGGGCTGGTGGAGAACGACCCGCGGATCACCCGCTGCGGCCGGTTCCTGCGCCGCACCAGCCTGGACGAGCTGCCCCAGCTGGTGAACGTGCTGCGCGGGCAGATGCGGCTGGTCGGGCCGCGCCCGGACGTGCTGCCGCAGGTCGCCAACTACTCCGCCGAGGACGCCCGGCGCCTGGAGGTCAAGCCCGGCATCACCGGCTGGGCCCAGGTCAACGGCCGCGACGACATCGACTGGCCGCAGCGCTTCGCGCTGGACCGCTGGTACGTCGACCACCGGTCACCCGCGCTGGACCTGCGCATCCTCTGGCGCACCGTCGCGACCCTGCGCCGCGACGAGGCGCCGGTGCATGTCGACGAGCTCAACATTCAGCGGGCCCGGGACCTCGGCCGTGCGGCCTGACGGGCGCCGCGAGGTCGGCTCCGAGTTCCACTGGGAGCCGGCCGTCATCGCACCGGCCCGGGACTCCCCGCTGCCACAGCGATTCGAGCTGTTCGCCACCGGCTGCGGTGCGCTGAGCATGTTGGTGCGGCAAGTCGCGCCGTGGGGACGCCTGTACATGCCGTCGTTCTTCTGCATGGGGGTCGCCGAGGCGCTGTCCGCGGACGTGCCGATCACCTGGTACCGGCACCTGCCGGACGGGCGGGGCCCGCGGCTGAGGACCCTGCACGCCGGGCCCGGCGACGTCGTCCTCGCGCAGAACCTCTTCGGCCGCGACGAGCGGCAGCCGTGGGACGCGTGGATGCGCGCCCACCCCGGCGTCACCGTCGTGGAGGACCACTCGCACGACCCGTTCAGCGACTGGGCCCGGGCCAGCACCGCGCCGTACGCGGTGGCCTCGCTGCGCAAGACCCTGCCGCTGCCCGACGGCGGTCTGCTGTGGTCACCGCAGGGGCTCGACCTGCCGGCGCCCAGCGGCCCGGAAAGCCCCGGCGCCCACCTCAAGCTCGCCGCGATGCTGCTCAAGGACGCGTGGCTCGGCGGCCGGGCGGTGCCCAGGGACGGCTTCCGGGCGCTGCAGCAGCGCGGCGAGCAAGCCCTGCTCGGCAGCGCCGGCCCGGCCAGCACGCTGACCGCGACGGTGCTGCCGCTGCTGGACGTGGCCGGCCTGCGCGCGGCGAGCACGCGCAACGCGTACGCCCTGATCGAGGCGCTGGCGGGCCGCAACGAGGCGGGGGAGGCTCCGGCGTGGCGGATTCTGACCGGCGGGCCGGCCGGCGCGGCGCCGTTCCGGCTGCAGTTGCTCTGCACTACCGAGACCATCCGGGACGCCCTGCTGGCACACCTGGCCGGGCAGGGGATCTTCGCCCCGGTGCACTGGCGGCAGAACCGCGCCGGGATGTGGAGCGGCGACGAGGCGGCGGCGGACCTGGCCGACCGCATCCTGACCGTGCCGATGGACCACCGCTGCGGGCCGGGCGACGTGCGCCGGGTCGCCGAGGTGCTCGGGGCCTTCGCCGCCGCGAGCCGCAGTACATCCCGAGGATGACGTAGGTCCACCTCAGCCTGTAGCGGGACCGAAGATACACACTCCGATCGATGCGTCGGGTTCCGTGGCGCTCTTAGTGTCAGGGCCGCCCACTGCGACGACCCGAGGGAACCTCCATGAGCACAGAGATCACTGATGCCCGCCGACAGATCGGCAGCGCGCAGTGAAACGGCTGATCGCCGCCATGACCACGCTGAGCGTGACCGCGACTGTGGTAGCGCTGACGTCCGTGGCGTCCGCCGCCCCGCCGGCCACGCCGTACCTGCCCAGGCCGACCGGCACCCACCCCGTCGGCACCACATCCCTGTATCTCAAGGACACCTCGCGCCCAGATCCCTGGGTCGCCGCGGCGACAGCCAGGGAACTCATGGTCTCGCTGTGGTATCCGGCGAGGTCACCGGGCAGCCGACGGGCGCAATACATGACGCCGGTGGAGTCGGAACTCCTCCTGAGGGACGGGGGAATAGTCGGCGTACCGTTCGACGCGCTCAGCAAGACGCGGACCAACGCCTTCAGCGACGCCGAACCGGCCGGAGGCCGGCGCAGCCTGCCCCTGCTGATTCTCTCGCCCGGCTTCACCAAGCCCCGCAGCACCCTCACCGCCCTGGCCGAGGACCTGGCCAGCCACGGCTACCTGGTGGCCGCGATCGAGCACACCTACGAGAGTGTCGCCACCACCTTCCCCGACGGCCGGGTCACCACCTGTCTCGCGTGCGAGCTACCCGACCGGACCGATGCGTTCTGGACAAAACTGGGTCAGGTGCGGGCGGCAGATGTCTCCTTCGTCATCGACGAGTTGACCGGGTCACACCCGAAGTGGAAGGGCGCTTCGCTGATCGACCCGTCCCGGATCGCGATGGCGGGTCACTCCGCGGGCGGGTCGAGCGCGCTGCCGGCGATGGTGGCGGACGCTCGGCTGCGCGCGGGAATCGACATTGACGGCCTCAGCTACGACGCGGTCCCGGAGAGCGGGCTGTCACGACCGTTCCTGTTCCTGGGCAGGCAGGCGAACTTCAGCCCGGGCATGCCCTCGGCCGCCTCATGGGAGCGCGAGTGGAGGCATCTGAACGGGTGGAAGCGCTGGCTCGTCGTCGCCGGCGCGGCGCACGCCTCCTTCACCGACATATCCCTGCTGGCCGAGCAGTTCGGCATCCCCACCGGCGCGGACCTGCCCGCGGTCCGCTCCCTGGAGATCACCCGCGGGTACACCCGAGCCTTCTTCGACCTGCACCTGCGCAACAGGCCACAACCCCTGCTGAACGGGCCGTCGACCCGCTACCCCGAGGTGACGTTCTGTGCTGGACCATCCGACCGCGTCACAGTCCGGAGGGCTGTCTCGTCGTAACTACCGGACACCGTGTGACGCACCATCTCGATCCGGGGAGAGCCGACATGTCAACAGCCCAGGAAGCACGCAACAAGGAGACCTACCACCGCTTTCTCGACGCCGTCAACAGCGGCGATCTGGAGGTCATCTCGAAGGCGATCGACGAGTTCATTCACCCGGACGGGCGCTTCCACCCGGCGGAGCGGACCGACGTGACCGCGGTGCAGGCACAGAGGCGCGTCTGGGAGACGCTCCTGCGCGCGTTCCCCGACATCCACGTAACGGTCGAGGACCTGCTTGCCGACGGCGACAAGATCGTCGCACGGCAAACTGTCACCGGAACCAACTCCGGTGAATACCGGGGGATGCCCGCAACCGGCAAGCCCGTCACCTACCACGAGATCTTCATCGCCCGCATCGCCGACGACCAGATCACCGACCTCTGGGGAGTCGTCGACACCTACTCACAGCTGCGGCAGCTCGGCCACATCGAGGCGTGATCGCCTACCTCGCCTCGGACGCGTCGGGGCTGATCACCGGCAATGTGATCACCTTGCGCTGACGGCTGAGCAGCTCGCCCCCGGGTGCATAGGGTGGCCGCATGGAACAGGACGCGCGGCGCCGTCACGCCTCGTCGTTCGGCGCGGCGGCGGTCGCCTATGTCGAGCATCGCCCGGATTACGCGCCGGCCGCGGTGCGCTGGGCGCTGGAGCCCGCGCCCGGCCCGCGAGTGCTCGACCTCGGCGCCGGCGCCGGCAAGCTGACCGGCGCGCTGGTCGCGCTGGGCGCCGAGGTCGTCGCGGTCGAGCCCGACCCGGCGATGCTGATCGAGCTGCGCCGCACGCTGCCGGCCGTCCGGGCTCTGCCGGGCAGTGCCGAGGCGATATCGCTGCCGGACGCGTCCGTTGATGCCGTGCTGGCCGGAAACGCCCTGCACTGGTTCGACATGGCCGTCGCGGGGCCGGAGATTGCCAGGGTCCTCGCACCCGGCGGCATCCTGGCCGGCCTGTGGAACGTCATGGACAACCGGGTCGACTGGGTTGCCGGGCTCGAGCGGGTCGGCGGAAGCGCGGCCATCGGCCCGCGTGACACGCTCGGCAACTGGCGCGCCGCCACGGCAGGCTCACACCTTCCGGCCATTGGCCCGGCCGCCCGGTTCGGCTCGCCGGAGCAGGCCGAGTTTCCGCACGGGCAGCGTCGCACCGCCGACTCCCTCGTCGCGACGATCGCTACCCGCGCGGGGGTGCTGGTCATGCCGGAACGGGAACGAGGGGCCGCGCTCTGCCGGATCCGCGCGTTCCTCGCGGGCAGACCGGAGACCGCGGACGGCGAATTCACCCTCCCGATGCTGACCGGCGTGCTGCGCGTCCGGCAGCTGTGAAAGCGGCGGCGTGGTGACACGGCGCGCCGGACGGGTTGATACTCGACGGATGCGGGCCCGGGCTTCCGTCGTACTGGTGTCGATTCTGGCCCTGCCCGCGGCCTGCGACGATTCGCCGCCGCCGGATGGCGCTGCGTCGGCGTCGGCGTCGGCGTCGGCGACGCTGTCGCCGCAGCCGCTGCGGCTCCCCGTGATCGGGCCCGGCGGGCGGTGCCCAACCGCGACCGCGCAGGTCTGGTCGGGGCCCGGCCAGGCGGCGAAGGTACTCGGCGACGGGCCGCTGTATCCGATCGCAGACTACTTCGGCGGCGATGCCGTCCTGGAGCTACGCGACGACGAGCGGGGGCCGGACGGCTCGTACGAGAAGAAGGTCCGCTGGCTCGGCGTCGGCTACGCCGGGCCCGTTCTCCTGCGCGTCGCCAGGATCGACGGCCCCGGTGCCGCCAGCGCCCGGTTCTCCTACGTCGGCAGCTCGCGCGACGGTGGCCATTATGCCGAGCTCATCAACGCGGACAGCGACCTGCCGGCGACGACCACCGTCGGCGGGCCCGGGTGCTACGCGTACCAGGTGGACGGCACGACCTTCAGCAAGACGATCGTGTTCGAGGTCGTCGAGGCGCCCTGATCGGAGTTCCCACACCGGCGAGGACGGCTAACACCGGGTGATTTAAGCCTCCGCGCTGGATCGCCGCGGAAAGCCAACGGGAGCGCCAGCATGTCGGCACCAGCGCCGCCGCCGAAAATGCCCGGCCGCAGTGAAGCCGACCTTCGACGACATCGTCTCGATCACCGAACGGTTCTGCTAGCAACACCTGGACGCGGAGTTACCCGCGCAGTTCTAGACGGCCGGGCCAGCAGGTCGACCCGGTGGTTAACACGGCCCAGCCGTTGTGCGATATAACGTACAACGGCTGGAGGGCTCATGAAGGTCATCACCGCATCCGACCTGCGCGCCAACCTCGCAGACGTCTTCGACGCCATCGAGCACGACGCCGAAGACGTCGTAGTCACTCGTAGTGGGCATGAGCCGATGGTCATCATGCTCAAGAGCGACTACGACGCGTGGCGCGAGACAGAATACCTGTCCCGTGGCGCCAACGGTCGCGAGCTGCGCCGCCGGATGGCAGAGATGGAGGCGGGCGAACGCGTCGAGCACGAGTTGGCTGATCCTGACGCTGAGGTCCCTGCGTGAAGCTCGTTTGGTACCCAAATTACTGGGACGAGTATGTGAACTGGCAGACGGCCGATCGAAAAATACTCAAGCGAATCAATACGCTGATCAAGGACATTCAGCGTGGCGATGACGGCGGCATCGGCAAGCCTGAGCTCCTCAAGGGCGACCTGTCCGGCTGGGCGTCCCGGCGCATCAACGAAGAACACCGGCTCGTGTACCGCGTTGTGGATGCCCATGACGAGCTCGAAATCCCGTCCTGTCGCCACCACTACGCGGATCGGTAGGCTTTCCCACCCCTGCGGTAGACACCGCGGACACCTAGCACCTGGGGGAGCGCCGTGCGGCTTCATGTGGGATGCGCGATGTGGTCGCTGAAGGCCTGGCAGGGACGCTTCCTGCCGCATCCGCTGCCGGCTCAGGAGCGCCTGCGGTCCTACGCCGGCTGGTGCACCGCGGTCGAGGGCAACACCACCTTCTACGCGACGCCGGCCCGCGAGACCGTGGCCACCTGGGCGGCGCAGACCGATCCCGGCTTCCGGTTCGTGCTCAAGCTGCCCAAGGTCATCACGCACGAGCGGCGGCTCGCCGACGCCGGCGACCCGTTGCGGATCTTCCTGGATGCCATCGAGCCGCTCGGCCCGCGGGCCCACGCCCTCTGGATCCAGCTGCCGGGGTCGTTCGCCCCCGCCGACGTCCCGGTCCTCGACCGCTTCCTGCGCGGCCTGCCCACCTCCTACCGGTACGCCGTGGAGGTCCGCCATCCGGGCTTCTTCGACGACGCCGGCTCGACGGCGCTCCTGGAGGGGGTGCTCGCGGCCGCCGGGGCCGAGTGGGTTCCCTTCGACACCACCGCCTTCTTCGCCAAGCCGCCGACCAGCGACGCGGAGCGGGATGCCTGGACCAAGAAGCCGCGGCTGCCCCGGCGCTCGCGGGCCCTGACCGACCGGCCGATCGTCCGCTACCTCGGCCGCGACGACACGGCGGAGACGGTCGAGGGCTGGCGGCACTGGGTCGACGTGACCGTCGGCTGGCTGCGCGAGGGCCGCTCGCCGACCGTCTTCGTGCACACCCCGGACAACGCCGACGCCCCGATGCTGGCCCGCCGCTTCCACGACTCCGTTCGGGCCCGCGTACCCGAGCTTGAACCGCTGCCGGAACCGACGCCGGTCGAGCCGCTGACCCTCTTCTGATCGTCACAGCCGCCGGGCCGGTCCAGCATTCCTACGGTAGCCGTCAATGATGATGCTTGGCTGCGTCGCGTGGATGACGACGGGCTGCCGCAGGTTCGGGAGCAGCTTCAGGAGTTCGCGGGGTTGACGCGGGTGTGGGTGGTGTCGAGTGTCCGCGTTGCGCGCCGAGAAGCGCGAGTGCCGCGATGGCTTGTACCGCCAGGACGCTTGCCATCGTCACTGGCGACTTGACGGTCAGCAGTGCCATCGTCGTGTTGACGGCGAGGTGGACCGCGATCGACGCCAGGACGCCGGCACGCTCGTAGGCGTAGCCGGTCAGCAGCGCCATCGGGAAGACGCTGAGGGTGAACAGCAGGCCGCTCCAGCTGATCAGTCCGAACTCGGCCTGGACGGTACCGGCGATGAAGAACAGCGGCAGGTGCCACACCGCCCAGGCACCACCGAGCATGAGGCCGGCCGGCACGCGGCTCATCGAGGCGCGCAGGCGTGGGTATGCCGTGCCGCGCCAGCCGGGTTCTTCGGCGAGCGGTCCGGCGATCAGCATGCTGACGAGGAACGGCACGGCGCCGCCTGCGGTGGCGACCAGCTCCCGACCCTCGGTCAGGGTGAGTGCGGGACCGTCCAGGAAGAGGTTGGCGAGCAGTGCGCCCGCCACGACGGTCCCCGCCGCCAGCGCCAACAGGGGCGGCACCCATAGCAGTCGCACACCCTGCCAGAGCCGCACCGTGCGAGCGGGGACGGGCTGACCGCGGCGGGCCCGGCGCACCCGGACCACGATCGCGCCGTACACCGGGCCGAATCCACCGAGCAGGTAGAAGACCACGGTGGGGAAACTCGTGGGCGGTTGCCCGAGTGCGATCGCGACGGACCAGAACGCCAACGTCGTGGTGAACGTGACGGCCCAGAAGAGGCCGAGGCCACCGGGCCTGCGAGCGGGGGATGCGGTAGTCACGCGTTCGTTCCTCTCACAGATGTGTGGAGTCACAGCCATCATCATTATCGTTCTCAAGAACATTATCATAACTGATAGTATTATCAACATGTGGGAACATGGCGTCATGGCAACCGCGGACGTCCTCCTGCATCCGGTCCGGATGCGCATCCTGCAAGCGCTGTTCGACGCCGATCCGCTGACGACGGGCCAGCTGCGCGCGCGCCTACCCGACATTCCGCCGGCGACGATGTACCGCCACATCGCCGTCCTGGCCGACGCGGGCGTGCTGGAGGTGGTCGACGAGAAGCGGATACGCGGCACGGTGGAGCGCAGCTATCGGGTCAGCCCGGAGCAGGGCGTCGTCGACCCCGCCGCCCGAGCGGCGATGACCGCCGATGACCACCGGCGTGCGTACACCACGTTCGCGGCGTCACTGATGGGGGACTTCGACCGCTACCTCTCCCATCCCGACGCCGACCCGCACGCCGACGGCGTGGTCTACCGGCAGGCGGCGGTCTGGCTCACCGATGAGGAGTTCACCGCGATGGTCGACGAGATCGAGCGCGCGGTCGTCAGCCGGGTGGGCAACACGCGCGACGGCGGCCGCATCCGACGCGTCGTCAGCCTCGTCGTCGTGCCGGACAGGCCGGCAAACGAACCCGGCCCGCACGCCATCGCCGCGGAAAGGTAGCCACCAGCACCGGCGAAGAGCAGCTCGCGATGGTGCCGGTGACTGCCGATCCCGCCCCGTCCGCTACGTCGCCCGGGGCCGGTCGGACCAGGCCGCGTAGCGGTGTTCCGCATAGGCGTCGTGGCCGATCAGGAGTTTGCGGCCGATGCGTTGCAGGTCCGCGAGATCCCGCGGGGTGAGCAGGGCGCTGAAGCTGTCGGCGAGGGCGAGGTGGTAAGCCGGCCGGGTGCGCTCGATAAAGGCGCGGTATCCGTCCTCGGTGAGGACGGCGTCGGTCTGCCGCCGGTTGTCCGGCGGTTGTTCGCGCGCCACCCAGCCGCGGCGTACCAGCCGCTCCACCAGCCGGGTGGCGCCGCTGGGGTTGGTGGCGATGGCGTCGGCCAGGCGCAGCATGGACATGCGGTGTTGCGGGGCGGTGACGAGCCGGAAGAGAGCCTGATGCTCGGCGAGACCGCAGCCCGCCTCGGCCTCCATCCGCGCCGACATCGCCGCCTGCACGACCTGGACGCCGTGCTGCACGAGCAGCCAGGCAGAAAGCGCCTCCCCGTGGTCGTCTGGAACGTCGATCTCGGGCCACGGCGTGTTCGGATCCATCACATGCCCCAGCTTACGCTTGACACTGGAACGTTTCCGAGTGCAATCTTTTCACATGAAAATGATTGCTGAGCCGTACACCGTCACCGGCGCGACCGGCGTCCAGGGCGGCGCCCTGGCCCGCCTCCTGCTCGACCGCGACCTGCCGGTGCGCGCCTTGACCCGCAACCCGTCCTCCCCCACCGCGCAGGCCCTGCGCGACCGCGGCGCCGACATCGCCTACGCCGACTTCGACGACCGGCTGTCGCTGGAGGCGGCCTTCCACGGCAGCCGGGCGGTCTTCCTCATGGGCACACCCTTCGGCACCGACGTCGACACCGAGATCAAGCAGGGCATCACCGCCGTCGACGCCGCCGCGAAGGCAGGCGTGCCACACCTGGTCTACAGCTCGGTCGCGCACGCCGACCGCGCCACCGGCGTTCCCCACTTCGACAGCAAACACCAGATCGAGAACCACCTGGCCGCCTCCGGGCTCGGCTGGACGGTGATCGGCCCGGCCATGTTCCTCGACAACTTCGCCGGCGACTGGGCCGCTTCGCAGCTCCACCAGGGCACCCTCGCCCTGCCCCTGTCCAGCGGCCGCAGCGTCGCCGTCATCTGCGCCCGCGACATCGCCGCCATGGCAGCCATCGCCCTCACCTCACCCGAGCGCCTGCACGGCCGCCGCATCGACATCGCCGGCCACATGCTCACCCCGCTCGACATGGCAAAAGCATTCACCGCCGCCGTCGGCCACCCGGTCACCTACCAACGGGTCCCCGACGACATCGCCCGCTCATACGGACCCGACATCCACGCGATGTTCACCTACTTCGACACGGTCGGACTCGACGTCGACACCGACGCCCTCCACCGCGACTTCCCCGAAGTCGGTTGGCACACCATGCCGCAGTGGCTGTCCACACACGACTGGAGTGCCGCCCGACGCGGCTGAACAACACCGCTCGCCAGCAGCGTCCTTCCCGCACTGCCCGCACAAAAGGACCCATCATGAAAGCCATCCAGTTCAGCCAGTACGGCGCACCAGAGGTACTCGAAACCGTCCAACTGCCCACGCCCGAACCCGGCGCCGGCCAGATCCGCGTCCGCGTCAAAGCAGTCGGTATCAGCGCCACCGATCCGAAGATCCGCTCCGGAGCGCTGAACTTCGGAGCCGAGTTGCCGCAGCGAACTGGCAGGGACGTCGCCGGAATCGTCGATGCCATCGGTGCCGACGTCACTGATGTGACCGTCGGCGACCGGGTGTTCGGCATCGCTGACGACGGCGCGGCCGCCGAGCTATGCCTGATGACCTACCGCGCTGCGATCCCCGAGCGCCTCGGCTTCATCGATGCCGCGGTGCTCCCCGTCGCGCTCGAGACCGCCACCCGCGCCCTCGATCAGCTGTCCGTCGGGGCCGGCACTGTCCTGTTCATCAACGGCGCCACCGGCGGCATCGGCACCACCGCCGTCCAGCTCGCCGTGGCCCGTGGCGCCCGCGTCATCGGTGCCGCAAGTGAACAGAACCAGCGGTACCTGATGCTGCTCGGTGCCGAGCCCGTCGTGTACGGCGACGGCTTGCTCGACAGCATTCACCAACTCGCACCCGACCATGTCGACGTCGCGCTCGACGTCGTCGGCAGCGGGATACTCGACCAGCTGATCAAGCTCACCGGCGATGCCAGCAAGGTTGTCACCCTCGCCGACTTCGTCGGCGCGAAGGAACACGGCGTGCACTTCAGCAACGGGTTCGCCGACGGCCACGCGTTCCACTCCCTGAACACCATCGGCGAACTGATCGATGCCGGCCAATTCTGGCTCCCTGTCGACAACGTTTTTCCACTGGAGAACATCGCAGAAGCACACCGCGTCAGCGAATCAGGCCGCGTCCGTGGCCGCATCGCTCTCCTGGTGAGGTAGGGCCTCGGCAACCTGTGCCGGACCGGCTCGGCGACTCATGCCGGTGCGCCCCGGCCGGTCCAGGATTCGAGCTCCGCGAGGCCCCTGGTGAACGCCGGGAGCATCGGGCGCAGGACGCTCGGGGCGATCGGCACCAGGCCGTCGGTGTGGGTGCCGCCGGCGACGTGGCTGTAGCGGTGAAGGCCACCGCGGCCGGCGTCGGTGACCATGCGGTGGTAGACGTCGCCGTATGTCGCGGGCGGGGTCAGGGCGTCGAGGGTGCCCTGGATGCTGACCAGCGGACGCTTGATTCGCCCGGTGAGGGCGACGCGGGCGACGGCCCGGTGCACCGAGCGCGGTCGCGTCGAGAGGTCGTAGTCGGTGTCGCAACCCGCCCCGGTGCCTTCGGCGCAGAACGGGGTGCCCGCCTCGGCGTCGCCGTCGTAGCCCGGGTCCAGCTCTTCGCGGGTCATCCGCTGCAGGAAGTCCCACTGGTTCTGGTGGTGGTAGCCCCAGAGGGCCTCGGATCCCGCGGGATAGCCGGCCGCGATCAGCTCCGCGTGGGCCCCGGGGTCGCCCGCGACATAGCGGGGGTAGGCGCGCAGCGCGGGTGGGAGCGTGGTGAGCATGCTGGTGCTCTTGGTGAAGATGAGGGCGTTCCAGTCCAGGCCGCCGGTGTAGAGGTCCGGGCGGTTCTCCAGCTGCCAGCGCACCAGATAGCCGCCGGCCGACAGCCCGGCCGCGTAGGTGGCGCGCGGGGCCCGGCCGTAGTGGCGCGCCGCCACCTTCCCGGCCACGACGGTGAGCTGGGTGAACCGCCGATGCCATTCCATGATCGCGTCGCCGGGGCGGCGGCCGTCCTGGTAGATCTGCGCGCCGGTGTTGCCCTTGTCCGTTGCGGCGTAGGCGTAGCCCTTGGCCAGCACCTGGTCGCTGATGATCCGGTCGTTGGCGAACTGTTCGCGGGTGGCCGGCGGCCCCGCCACCACGAGCCCGCCGTTCCAGCGGGCCGGCAGCCGCAGCACGAACTGACTGTCGTGCTGCCAGCCGTGATTGGTGTTCGTGGTGGAGGTGTCGGGGAAGTAGCCGTCCACCTGGACCCCGGGCACACCGGACGGGGTGACCGTACCGGGAGCTTCCAGGCCGGCCCAGTCCGCCGGATCGGTGTGTCCGGACGGGACCGTGCCCGTGGTGGTCAGATCCGCCAGGCACGCGGTGATGGAGTATTCGGCTCCCGGCACCCGGACGTCCGCGCAGCCGGCCTGCCGCGCGGCGGCGGGAACCGGGAGCAGGACGGCCAGCAGGAGCGGGGCCACGACAACGCTTCGGAGTGTCATGCGGAAAACGTAGGAGCCGCGGGTCACCCGGGATAAGTGCGAGACCGCCCGCACCGCCGCAGCCGTCGGGCACCTGACCTTCGGCACCCGCCGTGGCGGCCGGCACCCTCCTATGCTGAGCCGGTGACGCGGTCGATTTCCTGGATCCCGCCTGTTCTCTACAGCGCGGTGCTGGCCGGCGGCGTCTACTACTCCGCGGTCGGGCCGGGCCTCACCCTGCGGACGGCCGGGTTCGCGGGCCTGCTCGCCGTGCTCATCGTCCTGGACGCGCGGGAGCGGCCGATCCCGCCCGGCCTGTTGCTGGCGATTCGGATCATGCTGCTCGCCGGGGTGACGGCGCTGGACGCGTCCGGCCTGTCGCGGGTGCTGTTCGTGCTCGTCCCGTTCCTGGCCTTCTTCGCCTTCGGCCGGACGGTCGCCCTGCTGCTCGGCGTGGGCTGCGTCGCCGCGGTGACGGTGGCGTTCACCCTGTGGGTGCCGGAGTGGTACGTCCGCGCCGAGTACATCTCGGACCTGTTGATGTTCGCCCTGGGCATCGTGCTGGCGATCGCCATGGCCGCGGTCGCCACCGGCGAGCAGCGCGCCCGCCGGCAACTGGCCGGGACCCTCGACGAGGTCGCGGAGCTGTCGGCGGCGCGGGAACGCAACCGGCTCGCCCGCGACATCCACGACAGCCTCGGCCACCACCTGACCGCCATCGGTATCCAGCTGGAGAAGGCCGAGGCGTTCGCGCCCCTCGACCCCGCGACCTCCGCGCAGGCGGTGTCCAGCGCCCGCTGGTCGGCCGACCGCGCCCTGACGGAGGTCCGCACCTCGGTCCGGGCCCTCGGTTCGGAGACCGGAGCGGTGGAGCTGTCCCGGTCCCTGGCCGACCTCGTCCACCATCTCGACGGCGCGGCCGGGCGCGTGATGCTCACTGTCACCGGCCGGGAACGGCGTCCCTTGCCGGTGCTCTACCGAGCGGCCCAGGAAGGCCTGACCAATGCCTGCCGCCACTCCGACGCGGCCCGGATCGGCCTCACGGTCGCCTACGACGACCGCGGAGCACGCCTGACCGTCAGCGACGACGGCCGGGGATTCGACCCGGCCGACGAGGGCTTCGGGCTGTCCGGGCTGCGGGAACGGGTCCGCCTGGCCGGCGGCGCCGTCGCCGTGGCCAGTTCCCCGGCGGGCACCGAACTCACGGTGGAGGTCCCCTGGTGAGCGTGAACGTGAACGTCACCGTCTTCGTCGTCGACGACCAGGATCTCGTCCGCGAGGGCATCGCCGCCCTGCTGGGCCTGCAACCCGGCATCGAGGTGGTGGGCAGCGCCCGAGACGGCGCCGAGGCCGTCGCGGCTGTGCCGGGCTGCCGGCCCGACGTGGTGCTGATGGACGTGCGGATGCCCGAGCTGGACGGCGTCGCGGCCACCGCGGCCCTGCGCCGGCTGCTGCCCACCTGCAAGATCGTGATGCTGACGACGTTCGACGACGACGAGTACGTCACCCGGGCGCTGCAGGCCGGCGCGATCGGCTACCTGCTCAAGAACCTGCCCGTGGCGGATCTCGCCCAGGCGATCCGCCTGGCACACGCGGGCGTCGCCCAGTTCGACTCGGCGGTCGTCGGCCGGCTGGCCGCCGCCCTGCCGGCCGCCGACGTTCTCACCCCCCGGGAGACGGACGTGCTCCGGCTCATCTCCGTGGGCGCGAGCAACAAGGAGATCGCGTCCCGCCTGTATTTGAGCGAGGGCACGGTCAAGAACCACATCTCGCGCATCCTGAGCCGTCTCAACCTTCGCGACCGCACCCAGGCTGCCCTCTACGCCAAGGACAACGGTCTGCTCTGAGCAACCACCGAGCAGGCCGCACCGGGGCGGCCTGCTCGCTCTGGCTGTCGGCATCTGGGTGGAGCTACACGCTGTTCAACGCGAAGTTCTGGGTCGGCAGGCTCTGGCTGCACGGCTGTTGGACGAACGCGACGGAGGTACGCGTGATGCACAGCCGGCTGTTCGCGTTCTCGATGAGGAAGCCGAGGAGCGGCGTGCTGGTGATGAACCAGTCCTGGCTCAGGTCGGATGCGCAGTCGCTCAGCACAATCTTGGCACCCGCCGCTTTCGAGCTACCCGCCACATTCAGGCAGTTTGTCGCGACTGACTGGGGAACGAACTTGGCCCCGGTGTGCCCGGCCTGGGTGAACCAGATGAAACGCTGCCGGGGATTGCCGGCATTGCAGATTCCCTCGAACAGTTGAGGATTCCCGGCGACGTTTTCCGTGATACACAACGTCGTGCCGAGGCGCTGGAACTCGACGACCAGCGCGGCGGAGGCGGGCGCGGGCCGGGCGAACACGGCAGCCGTGCCGAACATCGCCAACGCCGCCGCCAAGGCCAGCATCAGCCTGGTGGACTTCCTGCCGAACCCCGGTACGGCAATCTTCTGAAGCGTCGTACTTCTCACGTGATCTCCCCGACGTGGTAGTTACCGTTCTGCCACCGACTATCCGGTCGCGTCAGATCACCGGAAAGAATCCCGAACGATTCCGAATGGTCGGGCGCCCGCGATCGAGTCGAGCTCGGCGCGGATCTGCCCGGTCTCGGGCATGGCGAGATCGGTGTAGAGGGCCAGGGCCTGCTCATAGTGCTCGCGCGCGAGGGCGTGGTCGGTGCGGGCGTGATGCGCTCTGCCCAGGCCGGCGTGGGCACGGGCCGCCTGGTCACGAGCGCCGATGTCGATCGAGATGGCGAGAGCGGCCGCGAAATGGGTGACGGCGTCGCCGGGACGGCCGGCGGCGTGGGCCGCCTCGCCGAGGCCGTTGAACCCCACGGCCGCACCGTCGCGCTGGCCGATCCGATCGAGGATGCTGAGTGCCTGCCGGTGGTGCGCGGTGGCCAGGTCGTGCTGGTCGAGGCGGGTGTACACGGCACCGAGGCTGTTGAGGACCCACGCTTCGCCGGCCCGGTCACCGGCCCGCCGCAGCAGGGTCAGCGACTGGCCCAGGTGGTCCGCGGCCGGCGCGTACCGGCCCTGGATCGTCTCGACCTCGCCGAGGCTGTACAGCGCATAGGCCTCACCCAGCAGGTAGCCGGCTTGCCGGTGCAGGGCGAGGGCCTGCCGGATGTGGTCGCCGGCCAGGTCGGGCTGCCCCACCGCGGCCTCGACGTCGCCGAGGCTGGAGAGCGCGCGAGCTTCACCGATCCGATCCCCGGCCAGCCGGTACAACGTCAACGCCCGCTCGAAGTGCGTCCGGGCGGACTCATACCGGCCCAGCCGCTGTTCGACGATGCCCAGGTTTCCGAGCACCCGGGCCTGCCCGCCCCGGTCGCCGGTCTGCCGGAACAGGATCAACGCCTCCGTGAGGTGGCCGGCGGCAGGTTCGTACCGGCTCGTCTGGAGGTCGACGGCGCCCAGACTGTAGAGCGCCCACGCCTGCTCGGACAGGTCACCGACCTGACGGGCGACGTCGTGGGCGTGCCGGTGGACCGTCACCGCGTCCGCGTAGTGGCCGCCGTCGAGGTATCGGAACAGGACGGTGGACAGCCGGATGGTGTGCGTGGGCCAGCCCTGGGTCGCGGTGTGGGCGGCGACAGCGATCAGGGCGGGGCGTTCGCTGTCCAGCCACCCGCGGGCCGTCTCCAGATCGGGCAGGGCCGGGGCCGGAGTGGTGGGCGGCGGGATCGTGGGCCGGCGGTCGGCCTCGGCGGGATGCAGCGCGTTCATCGCGGCGGCGGTGGTGCCCAGGTAGTAGTCGAACAGGCGGGTCAGCGCGGCGCGGCGGGCGGGTGGCGGGTCCGAGTCGCCGGCCCGGCCGGCGGCGTAGGCCCGGACCAGGTCGTGAAAGGTGAACCGGCCCTGGGCGGGCTGTTGCAGCAGGTGGTCGCGGCACAGCTGATCCAGGTGGGACTGTGTGCTGAGCAGGTCGCCGCCGGCCAGGGCGGCGGCCGCGTGAACGTCGAAGTCCTGGGCGGGATGCAGCGCCGACAGGCGCAGCAGCCGTTGCCGGTCGGCGGGCAGGTGCCGGTAGGACAGGTCGAAGGCGGACTCGACGCCGGCGTCCGGGAGCCGGTGGTGGTGGCGTTCGTCCAGCCGGTCGGCGTGGTCGGTCAGCGTCCAGCCGGGCATGCCGCGGATATGCCCGGTGAGCAGGCCCAGCGCCAGCGGCAGGTAGCCGCACCGCCGGGCGATGCGGGCCGCCGCCTGGCGGTCCGGGCCGGCGGAGGCCGGGGAGGTGGCCTCGTCCAGGAACGCCTGGGCCTCCTCGGCGGTGAAGACGTCCACCGTCACATGTAACGCCGGGCGCAGGCGGGTGAGCCGGCGCCGGCTGGTGATCAGCACCGGGCAGCCGGCCGTGCCGGGCAGCAGCGGGCGGACCTGTTCCCCGCTCGCGGCGTTGTCCAGCACCACCAGGGCGCGGATGCCGGCGAGGCGATCGCGGTAGATCTCGGCGCGGGCGTCCAGGCCGTGCGGGATCTGATGACCGGGAACTCCCAGCAGTCGCAGGAAGCCGTCCAGGACCGCGCCGGGGTCGGCGGGCGGCTGCGCGGGGTCGGAGTGAAACCCCCGCAGGTTGACGAAGAGCACCCGTTCGAATGGCTTGTCGCGGGCGAGCAGATGGCCGGCGTGGACAGCGAGCTGGGTCTTTCCCACCCCGGCCATACCGGCGATCGCGGCGACCACCGTCGCACTGTCGGCACGGCCGGGCCGCAGCGCACGGCGGAGCCGGTCGACCTCGGTGGTGCGGCCGGTGAACGCGGCCAGGTCCTGCGGGAGGCTGTCCTGGACCCGGACCTGCGATGCTGCCCCGGCCCGCCCGCCGACCACCTGGAGCGCCTGGCGCCACTGCGCCACGTATCCCACATCCGGGTGCAGCGCCTGGACCACCGCCAGGACCAGGTCGGGGTTGAGCCGGCGCCGGCCGGGGCGGAAGCAGTCCACGACGGTCGTCTTTCCGGGCAGGTCCCCGGCCGGCCGGCCCGCCGCGCTCCACGCCGCGTTGACGCTGGCGGTGATCGACTCGTAGGACGGACTTCCGGCCCAGACCTTCAGCGACCGCATCAGCTCGGCAAGGCCGTCGACCGTTCGGGCCTGCCCCGGGTCGGGTGGCGGCGCGAACACGTTTGTCGATCTCCCGTCAGTTCGCCGTCATCCCCGAGCCTAGCCGGGCCCGCTCGCGCGGCTGGTCCACCGCCGTGCGTGCCGTCGCCAGCCCGGGCCGCCGCCGGGCCCGGTGCCACCGCCGGGTGCTCAGCGCCCAGCGCAGCAGCGTCCGCGGCCCCGCGCTCTGCGTCGCGACATGCAGCAGGTAGCGCCACGTCGGATACTCGCCGCGCCGGTTCGACAGCGCGTACGAGAACTGCTTGGCTGGCAGATCCACATAGTCCGGCACCCGCTCGAACCATTCGCTGCTGGCCTTCGCCGCGCGCTGCAGCGGGGCCAGCGCCGTCTTGCGGCGGTGCTCGTAGCGTTCCAGCGCCACCGCCAGGTCGTCGTCGCCGGACACCGCGTCGGCCAGCGCCATCGCGTCCTGCATCGCGAGTTTGGTGCCGGAGCCGATCGCGAAGTGGGTGGTGTGCGCGGCGTCGCCCATCAGCACCACGTTGCCGTGGTCCCAGCGCTGGTTGGTCAGCCGCCGGTAGTTCAGCCAGCCCGTGCCGCCGACCTCGGCGCGGTGGTCGACCAGCGACTTTCCGCCCAGGTGGGCCGCGAAGATCTCCTGGAGCCGGGCGCAGCCCTCGACCGCGTCCAGCCGGTCCAGGCCCAGCCCGGTCCAGGTCTCCGGCGCGCATTCCACGATGAAGGTGCTGGTGTCGGAGCTGAACGGGTATGCGTGGTACCAGATCCAGCCCGCCGGGGTCTCCTCGAAGCCGAACGTGAAGGTGTCGAAGACGTGCGGGGTGCCGAGCCAGATGTACTTGTTGCGGCCCACCTCGATCTCCGCGCCGAAGTGCTCCTCGTACCGGTCGCGGATGCGGCTGCCGGCGCCGTCGCTCGCTACGACCAAGTCGGCGTCGGGAATCTCGGTCAGATCCTCGCGGAAACTGACGTCGACACCCAGCTCCAGCGCCCGCGCGGCGAGGATGTCCAGCAGGTCGCGCCGGCCCAGGCTGAAGCCGTACCCGGCGAGGTGGGTCACCGCCTTGCCGGTGGCGCGGACCTCGTATTCGTCCCAGCGGCAGGCAGCCTGCGAGATGCGCTCGGCGCTGACCGGGTCGTAGCGGAACAGGTCGTCGAGCAGGTCGTCCCAGAAGACCACCCCCCAGCCGTACGTGACGCCGGCCGGGTTGCGTTCCAGCACGGTGATCTCGTGTGCGGGGTCGGCCAGCTTCGCCAGTACCGCGAAGTACAGGCCGGCGGGTCCGCCGCCGATGCAGGTGATGCGCATGCCGTGCTCCTAACGGTAGGGCGGGAAGGTGGCGGACAGGTCGTCGGGATCGGCGCCGGGCCGGCGGTCGGCCACCAGCAGCCGGTACGCGCCGGGATCGGTGACCACCCGCCAGGTGTGGAACGGGTGCCGGCTCGGGGAGAAGCCGGCCTTGTACGAGAACAGCGAGTCGTTCATGCCGCCCTTGCCGCCGCCGAGGTGGAAGACGGTGTCGCCGCGGCTCTTGCACCAGCGCCGCACCTCGTCGTACAGCAACTCGTCGGCGTAGCGTTTCGGCGCCCGCCGGGTCGACGACACGTAGCCGGTGGCGATGCCGTCGTGCTCGAAGAACGTGTTGCCGCCGACCACCTCGTCACCCTCCAGCGCGACGGCCAGGTGCATCCGGTCGCCGACGGCGTCGTGCATGGCCGCCAGGTGCTCGCGGGTGAAGAAGTAGTACGACGACGCGCCGACCCGGCGCATGTTGTCGTGGTAGACGGCCACCCACTCGCCGAGCCGGTCCCAGTCGTCGAAGACGATCCGGGTGCCGGCGCGGCGCGCGCGGTTGATGTGGTTGCGGTGGTCGCTGCGGGTCTGGGCCCACATCTCGTCGAGGCTGACCGTCAGGTCCATCGAGACGGTCTCGCCGTGCCGGACCATCGCGCCGAAGCGCTCCAGCGTGCCCAGCGGCGCGTCCAGCAGCGGATGCATCCGGACGAAGGCCGTCACGATGCCCTCGGCGCGCAGCGTCGCGATCATCGCGGTGCAGGCCCGCTCCCAGAAGGCGTCGTCGCCGGTGCCGATCGGGCCGGGATACCCGTACGGCGACAGCGCGTCGCGCAGCCCCGAGCCCGGCACGTCGCGCAGGATCAACGGCATCAGCAGCCGCCGGCCCTCCTCGGCGTAGTGGAACGCGGCCGGCGTGCCGCCGTAGAGCTTCGCGTCGAGCTCGACGTACGCCGGTTCGTGGTACATGTCGTGCCGGGTCTGCTGCAGGGCCTCTTTCCATTCGCGCGCCGTGGTATCCAGCAGCGAAGCCTTCATTGGTGATGCCTCCTTACGACCGCAGGATCCGGGCGTTGAGCGCCATGTTCGCGGCGAACTGATCGTTGACCACCTGGTGCCGCTCCAGCCGCTGCTGGACGGCCGCGTCGTAGCGGCCCAGCTTCACGAAGCCGTCGGAGAACCACCCGTTGTCGGCGCCGGTGCCGTCCACGAAGTTGCGGTAGGTCCGGCCGCCGGGCCAGATCACCTTGGTCAGCAGCGCGGAGAAGGCGGCCATGTCCGCGTCGGTCCAGCCCCGGCCGTGGTCGCGCGCCTCCACGACGTACGCCATGACGCCGTTGCCGTGGCTCACGTCCTGCCCGGGCCGCCGGGCCGAGCCCCACACGTCGCTCCAGAAGTACGCGGTGGGCTCGGCGGGATTGCGCCGCAACTGACCGCGCAGGCCCGCGCCGTTGGTGGGCAGGTGCAGGTCGATGTTGCCGGCCACCTCGAGGTAGCGCCGGCGGCGGGCCGGGTCGGCGGTGATCCGCGACAGGTTCAGCGCGATCAGCGCCCAGTGCGCCGCCATGTGCGTCCGCTCGCGGTAGATCGTCTCGCCCGCACCGCGCGAATACCACTTCTGGAAGACGTGGGTCTCGGCGAAGTCAAGCAGCCGGTCGTAGCGGGCGCGGTAGGTCGGATCGCGGAGGGTCGGCGCGCTCTCCCGCATGGCGGCCAGCAGCGCCGTTCCGTACCGCCAGAAGTAGCTCTCGTAGAGCGGAACCTCGTCGCCGCGCTGCCCGGAGCTGCTCGACGCCCAGCCGCGGTAGTCGTCCTTGAACCGGCTGCCGCGCAGCGACGTCGACGGCCGGGCCGAGCCGGCCACGTTGTCGACGAATTCCAGGGCGCGGTCGAGGTAGCGGCGCTCGCCGGTGGCGCGGAACATCGCGATGCAGGAGTCGACCGAGTAGGACAGGTCGTAGTGGTCCCAGCTGTCCGTCGACATGCTCATCGGCAGGCTGTTCTCGTACTGGTAATCCCAGCTCTGCAGGAAGACCGACGCCCAGTGCGAGACCGGCCGCAGCTTGACGGCGCGCGGCGGCGCGGCCGGCGCGGCCAGCGGTTCCATGATCGTGGGTACGTCGTTGCGCGGCGGCGCGCTCGCGGCGGTCAGCGAGGCGAGGCCGAGCAGCAGCACAGTCCGCCGGCCGATCCTGGCGTGGTCCGGGGTCATCGTGGCACCGGCTCTCGGAGGGGCACGGGCAGCTCCGGCCTGGCCGGCGCCGCGGGGATCACCGCCGCGGCCGCCGCCATGGCCGCGAACAGCCAGGCGAGCCGGGCGTCGTAGTAGTCGCCGGAGAACAGGCTGCTCAGGGCGACGAAGACGGCCGCGGCCACGGCGAGGCCGGTCAGCTGGGGGCGCTCGCCGCCGCCGCGCACCGTCCGGGTCCACAGGACGATCGCGGTGGTCAGCAGCCCGATGCCGATCAGGCCGCCCTCGGACGCGACGCCGAGCACGTAGTTGTGCGGATACTCGACGCCCTGGTTGACCCCGATGTAGCCGTAGAAGCCGTCCAGCCCCGCGCCGCCCAGCGGGTGCTCGACCGCCAGCCGCCAGGCGGCGGCCCAGATGTCCGTACGGTCGGACAGGTAGCGCTGTTGCACGGTCTGCTCGACGAACCGTTCCTGGAACAGGTTGGTGAAGGCGGGCGGGGCGAACGCCCAGACCGTGGCCGTGGCGATGACCAGGACGGCGGCCCCCGCGGCGACCGCACCGGTGCGCAGCCGGCCGCGGATCTTGAGCGAGGCGACGGCGCCGACGGCGACCCCGGCCAGCAGGCCGGCCCGCGACCCGGACAGCACCGCGGCGAGCAGGAACAGCGGGATGACCAGCAGCGGCAGCACCCGGCGGGTGGTCAGGTAGAGGGCGATGGCGCTGATCACGCCGAGGACCTCGATGCGGACGAAGACGTTGGGCCCGCCGCCGAACGCCGAATATCGGCCCTGGTCGCCGGGGCCGTTGATGAACAGCGCGGCGAGCGCGAAGACCACCGCCGCGACGAAGAACAGCAGGAAGGTGGTGCGGATGACCACCGTGGGATCGCCGATCGTGTAGACGTAGTACGCCACCGTCAGCACGCCCAGCAGGATCAGGTCGAGCGTCTGCGGGCCGACCCGGGAGGCCTGCGGCGCCCACAGCCCCGAGGCGATCTGGAAGAGGAAGAACAGCACGGTGGCGACCAGCCAGCCCTCGCGCCGGTGGACGCCCGGCCCGTGCGGCCGCCGGGCGACGTCGACCGCGAGCACGACCAGGGCGATGAGCAGCCCGATCACCCGCAGGTCCACCCAGGCGAGATCGACGAACCCGGCCCGGTCCAGGGTGAACCGCCCGCCGATGGCGACCAGGATCAGCACCAGGCCGGGAGCGAGGAAGACGCGCGGGTCACGCAGCCATGTCATGATGCCTCCCGCGGTCACCGGTGACCCGGCTGGTGACGAGGGCGAAGAGCAGGCAGGCGCCGTAGCCGATCAGCGAGCCGTAGGCGGCGCCGAGGATGCCGAGCGGCGGGATCAGCAGCAGGTACGCCGCGAAGCTGACCGCGAAGCCGGTGATCTCGGCGGCGGAGACCAGGGCGCTGTGCCCCCGGGCGATGAGCAGGCCCAGGCTGATCCGGGAGACCGCGTAGAGGCCCGCGGCGGCGACCAGTGGCAGCACCACAGCCTTGGCCGGGGCGTACTGCTCGCCGAAGACGGGCACGATGAGCAGGTACAGCCCGCCGGCCGCGATCGGGGCCACCACCAGGCAGTAGACGACGGCGGCGGCGACGATCGGGCGGGTGCGCAGCGCGCCCTCGCGGTGGGTGGCCCGCCACTTGCCGAGGCGGGAGTCCGCGTACGCGCGCAGCGGCCAGGCCAGCAGCTCCGTCATCGTCGCGACGCTGGCGTACAGGCCGAGGGCGGAGGTGGAGGCCAGCACCGGCAGCGCCAGCCGGTCCGCCCGCAGCATCGCCATGTTGGACAGTGCCGCCGGGAAGAGCGCGAGCCCCTCGGCGCGTACGGTGCGGTTGCGGGTCAGCGGCCCGGCGGCGGGGGCCGGCAGCCGCAGCCACAGGACGAGGTAGGCGATCGTCGGCAGCGCCCCGGAGAGCAGGTAGGCACCGATCCACACGGCCGGCTCCGAGGTGCCGGCCACGAAGAGCGTGACCAGCATCGCGAGCAGCAGCAGGGACTCGATGATGCGGGCGTAGAGGAAGTCGCGCACCCGGCCGGCGCAGATCGCGATGGCCCGGGTCGCCAGGCTCGAGGCCTCGGCGATCGCGTAGCCGACGATCAGCATGATGACGACCGGCCCCGGATCGAACCGGGCCGGCGCCAGGACGGCGAACGCGGCGGCGGCGGAGAGCATCAGGCCGCCGGGCACGACGAGCAGCCGGGCGTAGGCCCGCACCGCCGCCGCGGGCGTGACGTCGTGGTAGCTCGCGACGAAGCTACGTTCCGTGCCCAGCAGCAGCACCTGGGTGGCCAGGTAGACCACCTGCAGGATCAGGGCGACCTCGCCGCGGCCGGAGGGGCTCAGGGCGCGGACCATCAGGATGTTGGCCGCCAGCGCGACGCCGCCGGTCAGCAGCTGCGAGGCGACGAGCTTGACGTACGGCTCGCGGAGCTGGGCACCGAGCCAGGCGGACGGGCCGCGGCGTGGGGGAGCGAGCCCCGCCTCCGGCGTGGCGCGTTCCGCCTGCAGCTCACTCACCGGGCTGCGGCTTCTCGTCCGGGACGCGCTGCGCCGGCAGGTGTGGCGGCTCCGGCCGGACAGCCTCATCGGCGGCCTGGGCGGCGTCGGGCTGGGCGGCAGCGGGCTGGGCGGTGGCGGGCTGGGCGGCAGCGGGCTGGGCGGTGGCGGGCTTGGCGGTGGCGGGCTGGGGGACGGGCTGGGCGACGACTACGCGGGCCTGCCCGCGTACCGTCGCCGTCCCGGCCCCGTCGCGCGGGTGCAGCTCGGCCTCCTCCGGAGTGCCCACCGTGGCCTTGACCACCTGGGCCCGGCCCCGGGCCGGCGGCCGGGCCGTCGCCGGCTCGTCGCCGGCGGCCGGGGCACCGAACGTCGCGCCCTGGCCGGCCTGGCCGGCGCCGAACAGCTGGTCGACCAGCTCCGGGTCGGAACGGGCCGCCGGCACCGCGTTTGCCCGGTGCCAGGCGCCGCCGGTGGGCAGCTTCTTCGGCAGCGCGTTGAGCACGGCGCCGGCGAGCCGGGCGCCGACGCGTTCCAGCAGGTCCATCGAGCGCTCGACGTCGACCGTGCGGGTGCGGTTGGCCCGCACCACCAGCAGCGCGCTGTCGGTCACCTTGCTCAGCACGGCCGCGTCCGCCACGCCGTGCAGCGGCGGCGCGTCCACGATCACCACGTCGAAGCGCTCGGTGAGGGTGCGCACGGTCGCGCCCAGCCGGGGCGAGGCCAGGATCTCGCCCGGGTCGGCGGGCTGCTTGCCGGAGGGCAGCACGGTCAGCCGGCCGTCGAGGGAGTCCTGCAGCACGTCGGGGACCTCGGCCGTGCCCGACAGCACGTCGGCCAGGCCGTGGCTGGTGTCCATCGCCAGGTAGCGGCCGACCCCCGGGCTGCGCAGGTTGGCGTCGACGAGCACCACCGTGGCGCCGGTCTCGGCCATGGCGATGGCCAGGCCGCACGCGACGGCGGTGGTGCCCTCCTTCGGCTGCGCGCCGGTGAGCAGCAGCGACGTGCCGCGCTCGGCGTCGCCGTTGAGGCCGGCGACGTCCGGCAACAGGCTGCGCAGCCGCCGGAACGCCTCCGCGAGCGCCTCGTCCGCGTGGCCGTTGCGACCGGAGCGGCCGCCGAGCGAGATGAGGCCGACCGCGCCGAGCCCGAGCCGGCGCAGGTCGTCCTCCTCGCCGATCGTCTTGCGGGTGGCCTCGCGGACCGCGACGGCGACCGCGCCGATCAGCAGGCCCAGCACCGCCGAGAAGCCGATGTTGCGAACCAGGTTGCCGGGCACCTCGGTGGTGACCGGATTCTGGGCGATCGAGACCGACGGGGTGGGCCCGTCGGCGGGCGCGGTGGGCGGCGGGTCGAGCTGCTTGGCGAGCTCGACCAGCGACGCGGTGGCCGTGGTGACCATCGACTCGCTGCGCTCGGCGGACGGGTCGGTGGCCGAGACCACCAGCAGGTCGGTGCCCTCCTGGACCTGCGCCGACAGTCTGGCCTGGACCTCGGCCGTGCTGAGCGGCAGATCCAGCTGGGTGATCACGTTCTCGGCCACCCGCGGGCCGGTGAGCAGCGCGATGTACGAGCCGAGCCGGCTCGCCTTGGAATCCGGGTCGCCGGTGCCGGTCGTCACGAACAGCACCATCGACGAGCGGTAGGCCGGCTTCGCGGTCAGGGTCAGCCCCGCCGCGGCGCCGGCCGCCAGCAGCACCGGTATGACGAGCCAGAGCCATCGGCGCCGGCAGGCCCGCACGTATTCACGCAGTTCCACTCTGGGTCTCCCGCTCTTCACGCCTGCTCGACGGCGGCCCGGGCGGCGCGGCGACCCGGTTTCCGCGCCGCCGCCGACCGGTTCAGTACGGCTTCGAACTGCGCGAAGAGCAGGTCCCGGGAGAACCGCTCCACGGCGAGCCGGTGCGCGGCCTCCCGCGCCTGCTTGAGCCACGCCTCGTCGCGGAGGTGCGCGGCCAGCACCGCTCCCGCCTGCTCGGCGTCGTACGGGTCCAGCACCAGCCCGGCGCCGGTCTCGCGCAGCAGGTCGGCCTGCCACCCGCCGTAGTTGACGGCGATCGGCCGGGAGGCGGCGAGCGCGTCGAAGAACTTGTTGGCCGAGTTGTCCCACAGCGCCCGTACCGGCCGGACGAAGCTGCTCGACATGGTGGCGGCGCCGAGGATCACCGGCAGGTCGGACTTGGGCACCTTCTCCCACATGTGCACGGTGCGGTCGAGCAGGCCGTACTCGGCGGCGAGCGCCTTGGTGTCGGCCCACTCCTTGCCGTGCCCGACGATGAGCACCTGCGCTTCCGGGTCGGTCTCACCCATCCTGCGGGCGGCCCGGACCAGATACTCGACGCCGTTCACCGCGCCCAGCGCTCCGGTGTAGACGATCAGCGGCCGGTCGCCGAGCCAGCGGTGCTCGTCGCGGAAGCGCCGCACGGCCTCCGGCGCGACCTCGAACATCGCCAGGTCGGCGGCGTTGGGGATCACGGTGGTCCGGGTGCCCGGCCGGCGTGCCGTGACGCCGGCGGCCATGCCCGGCGACAGCGCGATGACCTCCTCGGCGTTGCGATAGGCGAAACTCGCGAGCGCGCCGGCGATCCGGCGGGCGATCGGGTTGCGCAGCACGCCCATCTCGATCGGCACCTCGGGCCACAGGTCGCGGACCTCGAAGACGAACGGCACCCGGCGCAGCCGGGCCGCGACGACGCCCGGCACGGCGACGGTCAGCGGGGTGCTGGTGGCGAACACCAGGTCGGCCTTGAGGGCGGCGGCCTTAGCCGCCGCCAGGACCATGAACTCGGCGAACGCGCGCAGCCGCTGGGCGAAGGACATGTTGTTCGAGTACGGCACGGAGAACCAGTGCACCTGGATGCCGTCGTCCTCGGTGCGCCGCCAGCCCAGCGACCGCTTGCCGGGCGTGATGTCGGTGGTGATGACGTGCACGGTGTGGCCGCGGGCGACCAGCCGGCGGGCCTGCTCGTAGGACCGGATCCCGCCGGTCATCGACGGGTTGCAGTAGTACTGGTGGATGTAGACGATGCGCATCCCGCCGTCACCCCTTCTCTCGGCTGTCATCGGGCCACCGCGCGGACGGCGGCGACGACGCGTTCCCGGTCGTGGTCGGTGAGTGCGGAGCCGCTCGGCAGGCACAGCCCGCGGCGGAACAGGTCGGCGCTGACCGCGCCGCCGCGCACGACGCAGTCGCGGAACACCGGCTGCAGGTGCATCGGCTTCCAGGTCGCCCGCGCCTCGATGTGCTGCCGGCCCAGGTGCTCGATGATCCGGTCGCGGTCCGCGCCGAAGGTCTCGGCGTCGACCAGCAGGCAGGTGAGCCACCAGTTGGGCACGCCGTACTCGGCCACCGGCATGAAGGTCAGGCCCGGCAGGTCGCCCAGCGCGGTGCGGTAGTAGCGCGCGTTCCGGCGGCGGGCGGCGATCAGCTCGTCGAGGCGCTGCACCTGGCCGCGGCCGACCGCGGCGAGCAGGTTGCTCAGCCGGTAGTTGTAGCCGACCGCGCGGTGCTCGTAGTGCGCCACCGGTTCGCGGGCCTGGGTGGCCAGGTAGCGGGCCTGGGTCGCCACCCGGCCGTCGTCGGTGACGAGCATGCCGCCGCCACCGGTAGTGATGATCTTGTTGCCGTTGAACGACAGCACCCCGGCCAGCCCGAACGACCCGGCCGGTCGGCCCCGGTAGGACGCGCCGAGCGCCTCCGCCGCGTCCTCGATCAGCGCGATGCCGTAGCGGTCGCAGGCCATCAGCAGGGGCGCGTAGTCGGCGCACTGGCCGTACATGTCGACGGCGATCACGGCCCGGGGGAGCTGGCCGCGGTCGGCGCGCTGGCGCAGCTCCTCGGCGACCAGCTGGGGGTCGACGTTCCAGGTGTCGGCGGTGCTGTCCAGGAAGACCGGCCGGGCACCGAGATACATCACCGCGTTGACGCTGGCGGCGAAGGTGAACGAGGGCACCAGCACGGTGTCGCCGCGGCGCACCCCGGCCGCGATCAGGGCCAGGTGCAGGGCCGCGGTGCCGCTGCTGAGCGCCACCGCGTGCCGGACGCCGACCCGCTCGGCCACCTGGGCCTCGAAGGCGTCCAGGTCGGGCCCGACCGGCGCCACCCAGTTCGAGTCGAACGCGTCGAGCAGCAGCTTGCGCTCGACGTCGCTGACGTCCGGCGGGGACAGGTAGATGCGGCCGTCAGTCATGGACCCGCGTCCTCACGGCCCAGATCGGCCAGGCCGGGTGCAGGCCCTGCCGCTGGATCCACATCGGGGAGTCGCCCGGGTGCATCGGCTCGCGCAGCGTGGTGGCGAAGCTGCGGTAGCCCGCCTCGCGCACGGTGCGCAGGTCGCGGTCGCCGAAATCGACGGCGGGGTTTCCGTACGGGGCGGCGAAGTCGCGCACCTCGACGCCGAGCTGGTCCTCGATCTCCTTCTTCGAGTCGAGGATCTCCCGGAACGCCGCGTCGTCGTCGGCATCCGACAGGCGCGGGTGGGTGACGGTGTGCGAGCCGAAGTGGTATCCGGCCGCCGCCAGGTCGCGGCAGTCCTGCCAGGTGAGGTTGCCGGGCTGCCCGACCAGGCCGGAGGTCAGGAAGAACGTGGCCGGCGCGTCGAGCTCGCGCAGCACCGGCGCGACCACGTCGCGCCAGCTCAGGTGCCCGTCGTCGAAGGACAGGCAGAACATCGGCCCGGTCATCGGGCGGCGCCCGGCGAGCACGTCGAGCGCCGCGTCCCAGGAGACCAGCGGGCCGAGGCGGCGGAACGCGAGCAGGTGCCGGCGCAGATCGTCGGCGTATGCGCCGAGCACGTCGTGGTAGAAGGGGAAGTAGAGCCCGGCCGTGGTCGGCAGCCGCTTGAACATCCCGGCCGGCGCCAGCACCCGGCCCTGGGCGCGGGGGCGGGCCCGCAACTTGCTGCGCAGCCCGAGCTCGTTCATCCGTCGCTTGATTCCGGTCGGCGACTCCATGCTTCTCCCACCCCTCCGGCTCGCCGGCGTCGGCGTCCCACTCACCTTGACAAATGGCGGCGGCCAGCGTCAGTAGCAATTGTCATAACGAACATGAGAAGCATTCACATCAATTCGAGAAGGGCCCGGACGGTCCTTGCGGAATGGCCGCACGGCGGGGCATCATCCGGCACAGGGCCTATTTATTCCAGTGGCGCCGGGGGGATCTCATGCTCGCACTGCACCGGGTGGAACCGACGGCCGCGCTCTGGGCCGACCGGGCGACCTACGACGACCGGCTGATCTTCCACACCGAGGAGTGGCTGCGCTTCGTCGCCGAGTCGCAGCGCGCCGAGCCGGTGCTGGCGACGGTCACCGCCGGCACGCGCACCGTCGGTCACTTCACCGGGCTGGTCACCAGGCGTTACGGCCTGCGGATTCTGGGCAGCCCGATGGCCGGCTGGACCACCTCCTACGTGGGCTTCAACCTCGAGCCGGGGGTGCCGCGCCGGGCCGCGCTGGAGGCCCTGATGCCCTTCGCCTTCGGCGATCTCGGCTGCGCGCATCTGGAGATCCGCGACCGCGGCCTGGCCGAGACCGACCTCGAAGGACTCGGCCTGCGCTGGGCGTCGGCGCCGACCGCGGTGATCGACCTGAGCCCGCCGCAGGACGCGCTGTTCGGCGCGATGGCCAGCGCCTGCCGGCGCAATATCCGTAAGGCCGCCAAGTCCGGAGTCGTCATCGAAGAGGCGGATCCCGGCGACCAGGAATTCGCGAACGACTTCTACCATCAACTCCGCGACGTATTCGCCAAACAAAATCTGGTGCCGACGTATTCGATCGAGCGGGTCCGCGCATTGATCCGCAATCTCGCCCCGGCGGGCCGCATCCTGTTGCTGCGGGCCCGCGACCCGGAGGGCCGCTGCGTCGCCACGGCGGTCCTGCCCTGGTATCACCGCACCATGTACTTCTGGGGCGGCGCGAGCTACCGGGAGCACCAGCACCTGCGCCCGAACGAGGCACTGATCTGGCACGCGCTGCGCTGGGCGAAGGAGCGCGGGGTGACCGAGTTCGACTTCGTCGGCGGCAACTCCTACAAGGCCAAGTACGGCACCACCGAGGTGCCGGTGCCGTGGGCCCGCCGGTCCCGCTCGCCGCTGGTGGCCGGGCTGCGCGACGCGGCCAAGGAGGGCTACGCCCTCAAGCAGCGCGCGGTCGCCCGGCTCGCCCGGGTGCACCACTGACGTGTGTGTGCCGCGTCACCTGTTCGGGTGGTTGAGAAACGGGCATGCGGGCCGGGTGGGCTGCTCCGCAACCGTGCGGTGGGTGGCGGTGAGCAGTTGATCACCGCGTGCGGTTGAGGGTTTGGCCTACTCTTGCCGACGTGAATGGGTGCTTGTGGTCGACGGAATCCTGATCCTGCTGATGCTGGTCTTCGCGATCAGCGGCTACCGGCAGGGGTTTGTCATCGGTGCGCTGTCGTTCGGCGGCTTCTTCAGCGGTCTGCTGATCGGGTTGCAGATCGGCCCGCTGATCGCCAACCAGTTCGCCGACGGTGCGGTCCGGCTGGTCGTCGCGCTCGTGACGATCCTCGCGCTGGCGGTGCTCGGGCAGACCCTCGCGGGCTGGCTCGGCACCAAGGTGCGCAGCTCGATCCTCAGCCCGTCGCTGCAGCGCCTCGACGACGGCGGCGGGGCGGTCATCTCGCTGACCTCGGTGCTGGTCGTCGCGTGGTTGCTCGCCGTGCCCCTGGGCTCGACGCCCTTCCCGGAGTTCAACAAGCAGGTGCGCAGCAGCGCGGTGCTGCAGGGTGTGGACGATCTGCTGCCGGCGCAGGCGCAGGCGCTCTCGGCCGGGCTGCGCCAGTCGCTGGACACCGACGGCTTCCCGGACGTGCTCGGTGGACTGACCCGCACGAACGCCGCCCAGGTGCCGCCGCCCGACCCGGCCCTCGCGAAATCCCGGCTCGTCACCGACGTGCGCCGGTCGGTGCTCAAGGTGCTGGGCACCAGCTGCGACCAGCGCATCGAAGGCACCGGCTTCGTGTATGCGGACGAGCGCATCATGACCAACGCGCACGTGGTGGCCGGCACCAGCGCCGTGCAGGTGGAGACGGCGAACGGCCCCCGCGACGGCAAGGTCGTCGTCTTCGACCCGGAACGCGACCTGGCCGTGATCTACGTGCCGGGCCTGCGCGCGCGAGTGCTGCCGTTCGTCCGCCGGCCGGCCGACACGGGTGCGAACGCGATCGTGCTGGGCTACCCGCTGGACGGCCCGTACAACGCGCAGGCGGCCCGGATCCGGGAGGCCGGCGACATCACCGGCCCGAACATCGACGACTCGGCCAACGTGACCCGCGAGATCTACACCATCCGGGCCCTGGTCCGCCGTGGAAACTCGGGCGGCCCGCTGATGGCACCGAACGGCGAGGTCCTCGGGGTGATCTTCGCGGTGGCCCGGGACGACCGCAACGTGGGCTTCGCGCTCACCGCGGCGGAGGCCGCCGGCGCGGCGCGGGCGGGCACCGACCGCACCCGGGGCGTCGAGACCGGCGCCTGCGGCTGACCCTGATCACCCGAGGGACCAGCGCTGCAACACCCCGTCCCGGATGGCGCCGAGCTGATGGGCCGCGCGGTGGTGGCAGGTCGGCACGAAGCCCGGCACGCTGCCGGTGCGGTGCCCGGTGACCGGGTCCCAGATCTGCAGCCCGTCGGGCGCGGCCGAGTACAACCTCGTGCGGTTCGCGAAGAGCGCACCGGCCGGCCCCGCGAACGAGGTGACCTCGATGCCGGTGGCGGGACTGAAGATCCGCACACCGTCCAGCATGGCCGCGTCGTCGCTGCCGATCCCGCTGACGGCGAGCAGATCGTTGGCGATGAAGCACATGGGCGCGTCCCAGCGGTAGGCCCGCTGGCACAGCCGCTGCCGCGACGGGCCGTCCTCGGACTCCCACACGTTTTCCCGCAACCACCGCCGGAGATCCCAGACCCTGGGTATGCCGACCGGCGACCACACCCAGCCGTCGTCGGCGAGCCAGTGCCCGTCGGGCGAGACGTGCAGCCGGCCGTGGAAGTAGTCCAGGTTGTGCGCCGGGCGCACGCCCGGCTCCGCCGGCTCGGCGGTACGGCCGGTGAGCAGCCGGCCGGACTCGGCGTCGTGCACGTCGAGGCGGTTCCAGTCGGTACGGTTGATCACGACGGACCGCCCGTCGTGGCGCGCGAAGGCCACCGAGAACGGCACGGTGTCCGGGCGGTAGGTGCCGCCGTCGAGCATGAGCGTGGTCCGGCCCGACTGTCGCAGGTCGACGACCCGCCCGCGCCGGCCGTAGTCGTTGACGACCGCGGCGAAGCGCCCGTCCGCCGACACGTGCAGCCTGCTGGTCAGGACGTGGCCGACCCACGGCCGGTGGTCGGGCTCGGCGATGAGCAGATCGGCGGCGAGCAAGGTGCAGCGATCCTCGTCGGGCTCCAGGGCGACGATCGCACCCTCCGCGGTCAGGCCCAGCCAGGTCTCGCCCGGCCCGCCCGGAGCAAGGTCGACCACGGCGCCGGCCGCGTCCGGCAAGGGCCAGGACATGACGGTACGGTCCACCGGCTCCGGACGCTCCTCGATGCCCGGTTGCCCGCGCCAGCCGGCGAGGCCGCCGTCCTCGGCATCCTCGTTCAGCCGCTCGACACATCCCTCGCAGACCACGACCAGGGTGATCGGCGCCCCGCTCGCGTCGCACTCCTCGCAGGCGAGGTCGTATTCCAGGCGCCGGCCGGTCAGCAGCCGCACCTGACTGGCGAACTCCTCCGTGGAGCGCGCCAGGTGCGGACACACTCTGGACGGTGACTCGTACGCGGCATGCCCACACGCCAAGGTCCTCACGGCGTCAAACTACCGCCGGATGTCACCGAGCGGCGGGCGTAGCGGTATCCGCCAGTCCCGGCTCGAGCCCCTCCTCGACGACGGGCTCGGGACGGAGCCGCGGGAACGCCGCCGCGGTCACCGTGACCACCGCGACCCCGAGCAGCCACCCCGCCACCACGTCACTGGTCCAGTGCACGCCGAGCACGATCCGGCTCAGCCCGGTCAGCACCGCCACCGCGATCGCCGAGCCCCACAGCACCCACCGCTTCGCGCCCCGGGCGACCGGCAGCAGCACCAGCACGAACACCCCGGCGGTCAGCGCGGCGTTCAGCGCGTGCCCGGACGGGAACGAGTATCCGGCCGCCCGGGCCACCGGGTCGAGCAGGTCCGGGCGGTGCCGTCCGACCAGCAGCTTGAGCACCATGCCCAGCAGACCGCCGACCACCATCGTGGTCGCGACCCACAGCGCGAGCCGCCGGGCCTGGCGGCGGAGCAGCCAGATCACCAGGCCGAGCGCCGCCACCCGGAGCGGGTTGGGGTCGAAGATATTGGTCAGCCACAGGCTGACCTCGGTCCAGTGCGGGTGCCCCAGGGCCCAGCTGTGCAGCGAGTCCGTGACCCGCTCGTCCAGGTCGTGCAGGGGGCGCCAGCCGCCGGTGACGAGCACCGAGATCAGCGCGAACGGCACCAGCACCAGCATCGCGAGAACGGACGCCGTGGTGAGTCGCAGTCCGAGCTTCATCATCCCTCTCTACCCGGAATCCCGCCCCCGAACCCGTGCCGGCTACGCCCGCTTGCGTACGCCGATCGCCGCTTTCCGGCCGACGACATCCCGGCGGTGCCGTCGGCATTCTGGACCCTCCAGGCAGCAGAAACCTCAGGAGGAGAAATGCGCGGCACTGTATCGCCAAGCACACCACGTGGGCTCACGGTCTGTGGCCTCGCGGCCGGCGCCGCCGGGATCGCGATGCTGTGGGCGTCGGGGGTCGACTTCCCGTTCTACCCACCGCCCGGTCTGCTGATCCTGGCGAGTGGCGCGGCGTTCGTCGGCCTGGCGAAATGGGGCTGGGCGCCCGGCGTGGGCGCGTTCCTGGGGCTCTTCGTGGTCGTCGGGTTCGTCTTGTCCAGCGTCGTCAGCGGTGCGGGCACCGGCAACCTGACCGGCGACGCGGGCCTCGGCGGGGTGATCGGCACCGTGGTGCAGTTGGCCGGTGCCGTCCTGGCGGTGGCGGCCGGCGGTATCTCCGTGGCAAGGCGCCCGGGGGCGTGATAATTCTCTGATCATGCTGGGTGAACTGGTGCGCCTGCGGGCCATGGAGCCGTCCGATGCCGAGCCGTTGTGGCGGTGGAACCATGATCCACAGGTCATGCGCTGGATGCGGGACGACTATCCGCAGTCGCTGGCCCGGGTGACGCGCTGGCTGAGCGAGGAACGCGGCCGCAACGAGTACGGCGACCTGCTCCTCGGCGTCGAGGTCCATGGCGACCCGCAGCTCATCGGCCTGGTCCGGCTGCACGCCGCCGAGCCGGAGCTCGGCATCGCGGAGCTGGACATCTATCTGGGCGAGAAGAGCTCCTGGGGCAAGGGCTACGCGACGGACACGGTCCGCACGATCTGCCGGTACGGCTTCGACAAGATGCGGCTTCACAAGATCACCCTGACCGTGTCGACCGAGAACGAGGCGGCCTGGCGCGCGTACCAGAAGGTGGGTTTTGTGCGGGAGGGCCGCCTGCGCCAGGTGTTCCGCCGCGACGGCCGGTGGTTCGACCAGTACACGATGGGTCTGCTGGCGGACGAGCTGACCGACGCCTGAGCCCGAAGCCCTCAGATCCCGGCGGCGGGTGTCGATGGTCTGCGGACGTGCCCCACCTGAGATCTCGCGCCTCGCGCTCACGCCTGCTCGCGTCCCTGGTCACCACCGCGGTCGCGGCGACGGCCCTGGCCTGGACCGCCCCGGCCCACGCCGCCGGGGTGGCCACGGCCTCCCCGCTCCGCTTCGCCCTGCCGGGCACCGACAAGGCGACGGACGTCCTCGCCGTCGGATCCGATGTCTGGGTCTCCGCCGGGAACAGCGTCCTGATCACCTCCCGCACCGGACAGGTCAAGAAGACGGTGACCGGCATCTTCGGCGCGAACGGCCTCACCCTGGGCCCGGACGCGCAGAGCGTGTACGTCTCGTCCGGATCCGCCGCCGCGATCGTCGAAGTCTCCGCCGCGGGTGAGGTCACCGGCTCCTGGGTCTCGCAGGGGTGCCCCGGCAAGTCCGCGATCGCCGCCGGCGCGCTGTACTACGCCTACGGCTGCACCACCAGCACCACCGGTGTCGGGCGTCTCGACCTGACGGCACACACAGACACGAGCGTGCTTACCAGCAGCTCCGCGCAGTCGCTGACCGCCGCCGGGTCCCGCCTGGTGACCTACAACTCCGGCGGCAGCGGCTGGGACCTGACGTCGTACACCATCGGTGCCGACGGCTCGCTGACGAAGAACGCGAGCATGCAGACCGCCACGATCTACGACGCCGAGCTGTCCCCCGACGGCAGCCAGGTGATCACGACCGACTACGACCACGTCGGGTACAACGTGGCCCGCTACGACGCCACCACGCTGGCGCTGAACGGCACGTTCGCCACGGGCGCGTACCCGAACGCCGTCGCCTGGTCCCCGGACGGCACCAGGTTCGCCGGCGTCCTCAACGCCCACTACGAGACCCGGCCGGTGCAGGTCTTCTCGGCCGCGGACGGCACGGCGGTCACCAGGTCCATCGCTGCCGGCACGGCGTCGTACGAGAGTCAGGCCCGCGCGGCCTCCTGGTCCGCGGACGGCAAGTACATCTTCTCGCTGGTCCAGGGCTACTCCGGAGCCGCCTCCCTGATCGTGACCCCGGCGGCCGGCCAGGCCACCAGCGCGCTGACGGTCAGCGTCACGCCGGCCGGCGCCTACGGCAAGAACGCCACGGTGACGGTCCGGGCACCCAAGCGTCCTCGCACCGCGGTGACGGTGACCGTCACGCAGAACGGCGCCCCGACGACCAGGACCCTGCGCACCAACAGCTCCGGCGTGGCCACCTGGTCGCTGCCCGCCAGGGCCAGCGGCACAGTCACCGCTACCGTCGCCGCCGACCTGTCCTACCTCGCCGCCTCCGGAACGGCTCGCTTCGCCACCCCGACCGCACTGGCCGCCCGGCTCGCCGGCGCGAGCCGGATCAGCAAGGGCGTCGCGCACTACAAGGCGATCTCCGCGGTCCGGGCCAACCTGCAGCTCCTGCCGAAGCGCTACGGCAAGGTGACCGTCACCCTGCAGCACCGCAGCGGCAAGTCGTGGAAGACGGACCACAAGGCGACCCTCACCACCGACGCGAACGGCGCCGTGTCGATCGTCCTGCGGCAGGGCTCCAGGAAGGTGCTGTTCCGCCTCGTCGTCAAGGCCGTCGCGGACTCGGCCGCCGGCGCCTCACCCACCCTGGTGTCCCCGCCGTTCATCGTGGACTGAGCCGGAGTCAGCCGATGATCACGGTTTGCAGCTCGGTGAACGCCTCCATCGGGTGGGCGCCCCCGACCCGGCCCAGGCCGCTGTCGGAGCCGGACCGCCCGCCGAACGGCAGGTGGCTCTCCCAGTAGTTGGTGGATTCGTTGATGTTCACCCAGCCGGTGCGCACCGCGTCCGCGAAGGCGAGCCCTGCCGTCAGGTCGGCGGTGTAGACGGCGGCCAGCAGCCCGTACCGGGAAGCGTTGGTCAGCTCGATCGCCTCCTCCAGGCCGCTGATGCCGACGATCGGCGCGATCGGGCCGAACGTCTCCTCGGTCGCGGCCGCGGCGTCGGCCGGCACGCCGGTGAGCACGGTGGCCGGCCAGTACAGGTCGGTGGCGAAGCCGGCGGCGCGGGCGCCGCCGGTCAGCGCCGTGGCACCGCGGCGGAGCGCGTCGGCGACGTGTTCGTCCATCTTGGCGGCGACCGCGGCGTTGTTCAGCGGGCCCATCGTGGTGGCGTCGTCGAGCGGATCGCCGAGCCGGATCCGGTCCTTGACCGCGCGGGCGAGCCGATCGGCGAAGTCGTCGCGCACCGCGTGGTGCACCAGCAGCCGCTCGCCGGCGGTGCAGCTCTGGCCGGCGCACAGGAAGCAGGCCTGCAGGGCACCCTCGACGGCCCGGTCCAGGTCGGCGTCCGCCAGCACCACGAGCGGGCCGTTGCCGCCCATCTCCAGCAGGGTGGCCTTGCCGGCCGCCGCGCTCGCCACCGACCGGCCGGTGGCGGTGGAGCCGATGAAGGCGACGGCGTCGGTGCCGGGGTTGCGGGCGATCTCGTCGCCGACCACCGGTCCCGGCCCGGTCACCAGGTTGAGCACGCCCGGCGGCAGGTCGGCCTCCGCGAGGCAGCCGGCCAGCGCGACGGCCGACACGGCGGTCGACGGGGCCGGGGTCCAGACCACCGCGTTCCCGCTGGCCAGCGCCGGCGCGATCAGCTCGGCGGGCATCGTGTACGGCCAGTTCCACGGCGTGATCACCCCGACCACCCCGCGCGGGCGCCGGACCAGCAGCGCCCGCTTGCCGGTGCTCGACGAGTTCGGCAGCAGCCCGCCCAGCCGCTTGCCGTCCTCGGCCGCCATCCGCCAGTACGTGACCAACTCGTCGACCTCGTCGTACGCCTCGGCGCGCAGCGGCTTGCCCTGGTCCAGGGTCAGCGTGCGGGCCAGGTCGTCGCGGCGGCCCTCGATCACGTCCGCGACCCGGTGCAGCAGCGCGGCCCGCTCGAAGGCGGACAGCCGGGCCCAGCCGGGGGCGGCCCGGCGGGCGGCCGCGATCGCCGCCCGGGCGTCCTCCCGGTCGCCGTCCGGCACGGTCCCGAGCTCCTCGCCGGTGGCCGGGCTGGTCGCGACGGTGGTGCCGCCGGACCGCGCGGAGATCCAGGCGCCGTCCACGAACATCTGATGGTGCATGACTCTCCCAGCGGGCCGGACAACGAGGCGAGCCCACCTTAGTCGGTGCTCGTCGAGGCGTCCGGCGCCGGAGGATCAGCCCCGGTCGAGCTCCCCGTCCTTGACGGCGCCGAGGAAGTCGCCGAAGGTCGCCCGATCGAACGACAGGACACCGCCGTCGCGATCCTTGGAGTCGCGGATCAGCACCACGTCCGGACGGGTCTGCACCTCCACACAGGCGCCTCCCGAACTACGCGTGCTCGTCCGCCATTCCGGTGCCTCGCCCTGAGCGGCCATCGGTCCTCCAGCAGCTATCGAGACAGTCGGCGCCGATGCCGGACCGGACTGCGTCGGAACGTTCGATTGGGTGTCCGTTTTAACACCAAGTGAGGCGGACGACAGAGCTTAGCAAATTGCAGACGGCCGGTTGCGCCAACCCGTGGACTAGACTCACAGAGATCCACTGCGCCTGCTTGACGCCCCCACCGGAGGTCCCGTCATGACCGAACCGGTCGGTCCCGCAATCGCGCGTCAGCGCATCCATCACCGCCTCCGCCAGCTGCGCGAGGAGCGCGCGCTGCCGGCCCAGGCCGTGGCCGACGCGATGCGCTGGTCTCTGTCCAAGCTGAACAGGATCGAGAACGGCAAGGTCACCATCGAGCCGATCGCGGTGAAGGTGCTGCTGGAGTTCTACGGTGTGCACGATCCCGGCGAGATTGACCGGCTGATGGACCTCTCGGAGACCTCGCGCGAGCGCACGTGGTGGCGCGACCGGGCGTTGTCCGACGAGTTCAAGGACTTCGTCGCCTACGAGAACGAGGCGTCGCAGCTCTTCGCCTACCAGGGGTCGTTCATTCCGGGGCTGCTGCAGACCGCCGACTACGCCGCCGCCATCACCTCCGTGATCATCGGCAAGGATCTGGACGACTCGGAGGTCGCCGAGGTCGTCGCCGTCCGGATGAAGCGGCAGGAGTCGCTGCACCTGCGGCTGGACGGCGCGCATCCGCCCACGCTGCACCATGCCATCGACGAGGCCGTGCTGCTCCGTCCGGTCGGCGGTGACCGGATCATGGCCGCCCAGCTCGATCACCTGCTCGCGATGGCGGCCCGGCCGAGCGTGCAGCTGACCGTGGTGCCGCTGAGCCTGCCCGGTCACCCCGGGCTCGGTGGCAACTTCGAGCTGCTCGAGTTCGCCGGGGACAAGGACGCCGACATCGTCTTCATCGAGTCTCCGACGCGCGACTTCCTCCTGAAGGACCGCAGGAGTCGGCAGCTGTCGCGCGGCAACATGGAGAAGCTGCTCGACGCCGGGCGGTCCGGCGCCGAGGCGCTCCGTACGATCCGGACGGTGCGGCAGGCGCTGCGACCCTGACGACTCAGGGCAGCAGCTCGCGGTTGACCTCCACCGCGCGGATCAGCGCACGCCGCACCCGGTCGAAGTCGGCCGCGTCGCGCGAGCCGAAGAGAATCACCTCCATGCCCCGGTAGATCGCCCGCAGCTCCATCCACCGGGGGTTGGGCCAGGCGTCCACCAGCCGGCGAACGTCGTCGAGGTCGGCCATCGGGTAGCGGCCGTCGGGAGTCTCCACATACCAGCTGGTGATGGTGATCCGCTGGTCGACGTAGTAGACGGCCCATCCGCAGCGCGGACGGTGCCTGGGATTGGGGTCGATCGACATGGTTGCCCCCTACCTGCTCTTTCATCGATCGTCCGGTCACGTCGGCCCGCGCTGCAAGCTCCAGCCGACAATTTTATGATTGCAGTACGCCATCTGCACATTGCACGTGATCATGGTTGGGCCGCCGCGCCCCGCCAGACTCGGCGGGAGCAGCGCATATGGTCGGCGCCGGGTGCGTCTCGCCGGTTCGCGCGGGCCGCCTGCCGGAATGCTCAAAAGGCGTATGAGACGGCGCAACGGGCTATGACGCTCGCCCGGGCCCTTCTGTCAAGCACTCGGCGGTGACGGGCCGGTCGCTTATCGTAGAAGTCCGTTTCCCGGGACCCGGACTGTCCGGCAGAGAGGGGCATGCTCCCCACCCGCATCAGGACGACACCGAAGTCGGACCTCCGCAGCTAGAGAGGCTCGTCATGGCAAAACAGGCCGGACCGACCGTCGCCCGCGAACGACTGGGGACGCGCTTGCGCAGCCTCCGTGAATCGCTTGGAATTCCGGCCGCCGAGGCCGCCAGGGAAATGTACTGGTCGGTGGCGAAGCTGGAGCGGTTCGAGAGCGGCGCGGTCGCCATCGCACCGGCCGAGGTCCGGATCCTGCTGGACTTCTACGGGGTGCGCAACAAGAAGGAAGCGGCGATCCTGCTCGGCCTGGCCGCGACGGCGCGCGAGCGGGGATGGTGGCGCCGGCATCGGCTCACCAAGGAATACCGGCAGTTCGTCGGGCACGAGATCGAGGCCTCCCGGATCAGCATCTATCAGGCCCTGTTCATGCCCGGCCTGCTGCAGACCGAGGACTACGCGCAGGCGATAACCGCGAAAATCCTGATGAAGAGCGCCGACGCGCAGGACGTCCGCGCGCGGATCGAGGTACGCATGGCACGCCAGCGGAGCCTCCTCGAACGCATGGACGGCACGGTGGCCCCCGAACTGATCGTCGCCCTGGACGAGGCTGTCCTGCGGCGGCCGGTCGGCGGAATAGCCGTGATGCGACGTCAACTCGACCACCTGCTGGAGATGGCGGCGAGGCCCTCGATCACCGTGGTGGTGCTGCCGTTGCGGCTGGAAGGGCATCCGGGGCTGGGCGGCACTTTCGAGCTCCTGGAGTTCGCCGGCTCGGGGCGGCCCGACATGCTCTTCCTGGAGGCGGTGACCCACGACTTCATCGTGACCGAGGAGGCGGCGACGGCCCCCTATCGCGAGTCGATGAAGGCCCTGCAGGAGGTCGGCTGGTCGGGGGAGGCCGCCACCGGGGCCATCCGGGAGATCCGCGGCACGCTGCGGGCGTAGTACCGTTCGCTCGATGTTCAGTGACCGAATCGGCCGATGGACGCCCGGATGAGGGGGCCGCTGCGGCCGACCGACCCCCGCCGGCTCGGCGGATACCGCCTCGAAAGCCGCCTCGGCGAGGGCGGCATGGGCACCGTCTACCTCGGCCACGACCGCGACGGGCGGCCGGTGGCCATCAAGGTCATCAAGCCCGAGTACGCGCACGAGGAGGAGTTCCGGGCCCGGTTCCGCAGCGAGGTGAACCGGGCGCGCCAGGTGCCGCCGTTCTGCACCGCCGAGCTCCTCGACGCCGACGCCGACCACGAGACGCCCTATCTGGTCGTCGAGTACATCGACGGGCCCAGCCTGGCCGAGGTCGTCGCCGAGCACGGACCGCTGACCGGCGGCAACCTGTACAGCGTGGCGGTCGGGATGGCGACCGCGCTGGCGGCGATCCACGGCGCCGGCGTGATCCACCGTGACCTGAAGCCGCAGAACGTCCTGTTCGCGCTGGGCACCCCGAAGGTGATCGACTTCGGCATCGCCCGGGCCTTCGAGGCCACCAGCCACTACACCGGCACCGATCAGATGGTCGGGACGGTCGCGTACATGGCGCCGGAGCGCTTCGACACCGATGCCGGCCAGATCGTCGGCCCGGCCGCGGACGTGTTCGCGTGGGGGGTCGTCGTCGCGTACGCCGGCGCCGGCCGAACGCCCTTCGCCGGTGACTCGGCGGCGGCGACGGCCGCCTGCATTCTCACCCAGCCGCCGAACCTGGGCGGCGTGCCCGCGCCGCTGCGCGACCTGGTCGCGAGGACCCTGGAGAAGGACCCGGGCCGCCGACCGTCGGCCTTCGAGCTGCTCGACCTGCTGCTCGCCGCCGGTACGCAGGATGCGCCGGCGGCCGATGGTCTCGCGAGCCGGCCGGAGCTGCGGCGCGTGGCACAGGCCGCGCAGCGCTCCGGCCCGCAGGCCATCAGCGGCCGCCACCGCGGCCATCGCAGGCCGGCGGCGAATCACGGCACCGGGGTGGCGTCACGGAGGTGGCGGCGTACAGCACCGGCCGTCGCGGCCGCGGCGATCGTCGCCACCACGGCCGCCGGATTGTTGACGTTCTCGCCGTCGCGGCAGCTGTTGCTCGGGCAGGAGCCGGACGCCGAATCGACAAGCGCGCCGGCGCCGAGCAGCACCACTTCCAGCGACGGTGCGGCGCCGAGCGGCAGCACGCCCACCGGCGTAACCGCGTCCGCGGACCCGGCGGCGGGCGACGAGGGCGCACCTGCCGCGGCCGCTACCCCGACCACGGTCCGGCCGTGCCGCATCTCGGACACCAGGCTCACGATCACGGCGCAGAGCGAGAACCCGACCACGGTGGGGACCCAGAAAGCGATCATCTCGCTGGTCAACAAGTCCGGCACGGCCTGCCGGGTCGACGGCCGGGTCTACATCCGTCTCTACAACGCCGCCGACGAACCGGCGGCGGTGCCGACCGACACCGTCGACCAGCCGGACCGGGCCGTCGAGATGGTCCTGCGGCCGAACGGCGGGGCGTTCCAGGGCATCAAGTGGCAGGCGTGCGACCGGGGCGACGGTGACTGCCCGACCGGCAATACCGTGCGGGGCAGCCTGGAGGCGTCGACCAGCGGCGTGGTGGCCACGCTGGAAGGCTTTCCCGCTCCCACCCGAAGCGACATCACCATGAGTTCGCTGCAGCTCGGCACCCTGCAGCCGAGCCCGCAGGGCACCGTGGCGTGGTGAGCCCCTTCCGTCCCCGGGCCGCGGGGATCCGGGGACGGAAGAGGCGGCCGGCTACGCGGCCGGCGGGTCGACGTAGCCGTTGATGGTGAAGAGCCGGAGCTGGTACGCGCGGAGCACCGGATTCAGCGGCTGGAAGAACGTGACCCCGCCGGCCGAGCAGTTCCCGGCACCGCCGGACAGCGTGCCCTGCGCCTGCCCACCGGTGAGGAACGGCCCGCCGGAGTCGCCCGGTTCGGCGCACGCGGTGGTCTGGGCCAGGCCGGTGACCAGGCCCTCCAGGTAGTTCACCGACACGTTCCGGGCCGTGATGGTGCCGCAGCGGAAGCCCGTGGTGATACCGGACCGGCAGACCGACGAGCCGACCGGTGCCTCCTGCAGGCCCTCCACCGCGACCGCGCCGCCCTGGTAGTCGAGGACCCGCTGGATCGGGAACGGCGAGTTCTCGAAGTCGAAGTCGTCCTGCCGCAGCCACGCCTGGTCGTTGCCGGGGAAGACGGAGGCCCGGAACGTGCCGGGAGCGGAGTACGGCAGCCTGGCCCGGTCCCCGGCGACGCCGCAGTGCCCGGCGGTCACATATCCGTGTACGTGCTCGACGAAGTTGCCGATCGCGAAGCCGACCGAGCAGAAGCCGAGCGGAACGGTCAGCTGGCTGCCGCCGTAGATGGCGTTCGGCACGATCTCCAGCGGGCGCGGGGTCCCCGCCGCCGTGACGACCCGAACGGCGGCGGAATCCACACCGCCGGCCCGGACGAAGCCCGCGGCGGCCGTTGCGCTGCCGGGTGCGGCCCGCACGACGACCGTGTTCGTGACCACGTCCACGTACCAGCCGGAGACGACCGCCGGAGCCGGCCGCGACGCCCGGTCGAGCCGCTCCTTGATCGCGTCGAGCTTCCGTTCGCTGCGCTGGACGAGCCGGGGCTCGGCACCGGCGGCCCGGACCACGCCCGCCAGGCCCGGATCGGTGATCGCCACGACCAGCCGCCCGGCGTCGGCGGTGAGCCACGCGCCACCGAACCGGTCCCCGAGCGATGTGCGCAGCCGGGACTCGGTGCCGCGAGCATCGGCCTCCCGGGCCAGCCGCTCGGCCGCCTGGGCCGCGCCCAGGCTCAGGTCTCGTCGCATCGCCTCGACCAGCGGCGAGGCGGACGGCGGGCTGGCCGGCACCGCTCCGGCCGCGCCCGGTGCGGCGAGCGCCGCCGTGAGCGCGGCAGCCAGCGCGGCCAGCGATCGCCCGAATCGTGAGCCCATGCTGGACTCCCTCCGTGCGGGGCGCCGGACGGCCGGCGCCGAACCGAATGTTGGCCCTCACGGTGGTGCTGCCGGCTGGACGGGCACTGTATCGCCACTGGAGACGGCGAACCGGCGGCTGCCTGCGAGGCAGCCCGCACAGTGGTGCATCCCACGCTCGGGCGTGGCTTCCTCGCCGTGCGAGACCTGAAGATCGGCCATACGGTCGATGGACGTTCAGGGTCACCGGCGGGCAGGGGAGGTCTACCGAGGTGCCGATGTATTTACTCCTGACGATTGGTTCGATCCCCGCCGGCCTGCTGGGGGCGCTGGTACTGCTCGCCCGCCGTCGGCGCGGGCGGGCGGGCGAGCCGGCGGGGCGGTCCGTCACGGACGACCTCGACGACCTGGCGGAACTGGAGGCGCACGCCCGGGCGGTGGCCGCCGCGGCGGAGCAGGCCGTGGCCGCAGCCGACGAGGCACACCACCGGGCGGGCCACGCCGTGCAGGTGCTCGACCTGGCGGGACGGCACTACCGTCAGCTACGGCAGCGTGCACAGGCCGCCGAGCACCCGCTGCGGCTGGTTGAACGGGCCGCGTTGAACGCGTACCGGCACGGCCAGTTGTCGGCGCCGGAGCTGAACCGGATCTGGCAGCACACCCAGGCCACGGCAGGCGGCGGAAGCGCCGGTGCCGACGGCGTGCCGGTGGAGTGGGACAGCCGCATGCACGCCGCCCGGCAGCGGTACGAACAGGCCGCGATCGAGGTGACCGACGTGCACAAGCAGGCGCAGGTCTCGACGATCGCCGCCCGCGTCCTGGCCGAGGAGGCGCACGTCGCGAAGTCCCACCTGACCGCGGCGCGGCGTTCGACGAGCACCGGGCTGACCGCTCTCTTCCTGGCCGAGTGATCCGAATAGGGCGGCACCCATCGGTCAAGTTTCATCGGCGTTTCGGTCGCATTGATGAAGCTCGCCGCCGACTTCATACTCCACTGTAACGTCGCTCACTGATCGACTGTGTCGGCCAAATCGGAAGGCTTCCTTAGTTTTCAGGGAATTAACCTGGTGCGCGTTTAGCCGCAGGTCGGTACGGCATTACGCAGCAGTCAAGAAATCTCGGGGAAGCAAACTCGGCGTCCCATTAAGACCAAGGAATCGTAACCGGGAAGAAATGTGCCGCAGGCGCTCGCGCGGCACCGTGGATCTGCTGTTCGATAGACCTCGACAAAGAATCCACGGCGCTGAATATCAAGGCACCTGGGGGCATTCATGACCGCTCCGTCCGAACCACCGGCCCGGGCAGGCGCCCGCCTGGCGTGGCGGCCGCTGCAGCGCTCGACGCGCGTCGCGATCATCGCGGCGCTCGCGGCCACCGTGTTCTATCAACTGTTCCTGCTCAACCCCGCCTACCGCGGACCGGGCTGGCTCTGGGTCACCATGCTGGCCGCCGAGGGCTTGACCGCGCTGCACCTGGTGGGCACGTGGTGGACGATCCTGGCCCACGACGATCGGCCCGAACCGGTGGATGCCACGGTCTGGCGCAACCGGCTGCGGGCCGGCGCCGACGTCCCGTCCATCGATGTCTTCATCACCGCATACGGCGAAGAGCCGGCGCTGGTCCTGCGCACTCTGCTCGCGGCCCGCGACATGAACCTGGCCCACCGCACGTTCCTGCTCGACGACGGCGACAGCGACGAGTTGCGCCGGATAGCGCAGGACGCGGGCGTCGGCTATCTGCGGCGCCCGGGCGGCGCGCATGCCAAGGCCGGCAACGTCAACGCCGGGCTGGCCCGGACGGACGGCGAGTTCGTGGTCATCTTCGACGCCGACCACGTGCCCGAGGCGGGCTTTCTGCTGAGCATCCTGCCGCACTTCCAGGACCCGGACGTGGCGTTCGTGCAGTCCCCACAGTCCTATACGAACAATGTCAACCTGGTCGCCACCGGCTCCGGTGAGGCGCAGCGCATCTTCTACGAGCTCGTCTGCCCGGGCAAGAATCATTTCAACGCCGCCTTCTGCGTCGGCACGAACGTGATGTTCCGGCGGGCGGCGCTGGACAGCATCGGCGGCATCTGGACGGGCAGCAACTCCGAGGACATCTGGACGTCGCTCGAGCTGCACAAGCGCGGCTGGAAGTCCATTTACGTGCCGCAGGTGCTGGCCCGCGGGCTGGCGCCGGAGGATGTCCCGTCGTATCTGAAACAGCAGCTGCGCTGGGCCGGCGGCGGCTTCGAGGTGCTGCTGCGCGGGCGGCTGTTCAAACGCGGCATCGGGCTGACCATCGACCAACGTCTGCAATACCTGTTCTGCGGCACGCATTACCTGCTGTCCGTGGCGATGCTGACCTTCATGCTGTTCCCGGCGCTCTACCTCCTTTTCGCGCTGAGCCCGATCCGCGCCGACGGCTTCGCCTGGGCCACCCACTATCTGCCCTTCCAGGCGGCCGTCCTGCTGGTCACCTGGCTGCAGTCGGGCGGGTTCAAGCTGTCCGCGATCGTCGCCAGCATCGGCGCGGTGCCTGTGCATCTGCGGGCACTCGGCGGAGTGCTGATCGGCCGGCCGGCGAAGTGGAAGGTCACCAACGCCGGTGGCCAGGGCGCCCGGTCACTGTGGGCGGTCATGCCCCTGGTCGCGCTGCTGCTGCTGAACGCCACCGCCATCGCGGTCGGCGTGCTGGTGATGGCCGATCCGGCACCGACCTGGCTGTCCGTCGGCTGGGCCGCCATGATCGTGCTGATTCTCGGCCGGATGATCGTCGAATCGGTCACCGGCGGCCGGATCCGGCAGCACCCGACGGTGCCGGCCGCGTCGCCGGCGAACCTGCGCCCGCCCACCGGCGGACAGCTCGACACCCAGCCTCAGTCCGTCGCGTCCGCCGCCTGACCCTGGCCACCCCTGCCGAGAGAGGCACGACCATGAGCACCACGATCGACACTGCCATCCAACGCGACGGGAAGCACGCCGCACCGCAGAGCCCCGACGTCACAACCGGCCCCGCCACCGCCCCGCCACCGCGGCACCGGCTCCGCAGGGCGCTACTGGCCCTGCGTACGATCGTCGTGGTTTTGATCTTGCTCGCGGCGGCCGGCGCGGGCGGCACCTACATCGTGCGGCAGCGCCTCGCCGAGCGGAATCTGGTGGACGCCGGCCCGGCCGTGCTGACCGCGCAGCCGATCACCGTGGGATCGGCCGACGCGGCCGTCGTCACCCGGGTGCTGACCGCCGAGCGGAAGAGCGTGACTGCCGGCGCGGTCCTGGCCATGATCACCCTGACCGCGGACGGGGATGAGCCGCGGGTGCAGGAGCTGCACGCGCCCGCCGCGGGCATCGTCACCGAGATCAATGTCGCGCCCGGGCAGATCGCCCGCGCCGGTGAACCGATCGTCACCCTGTACGACCCGGCCAAGCTCGCCTTCCAGGTCGACGTGCCGCTCGAGACGCTGCGCAAGCTGCGGCTCGGGATGACCGCCTATGTGACCGGGCCCGGCCTGTCCGGCCGGATCACCACCACGCTGGACCAGGTCGAGCCGAAGGTCGACACGGGTCAGCCGACGGCCACGCCGGACCGGCTCACCGTCGTGTTGCGACCGGATCCGGCAGCCCTCGCGACCGTGCGGACGCTGGTGCCGGGGCTCCAGTTCGGCGTGGTCGTCGACACCACCACGGCCGTCGGCCGTACCCCGGCGGTGAACAGCGCGTGAGCCGCCGCCGAAGGGCCGCGACCGCCCTGGTGGCGCTCACCGCGGTGACCGCGTGCAGCTCAGGGTCGGCAACCGCGCCGCCGGGCCGGGGCCCGGCCGCGCAGGTGCCGAACGCCGGCCCGGTGCTGGAGGAGGCCGCGGCGCCGCGGCTCGCCGCTCCGGCGGTGACCGGCCGCGGCAGCATCGCCGGCACCCTGCCGGCCGGCTCCGCCCCGACCAAGGCGCCGGCCCAGGCCGGGGACCTCGCGGGCCAGGCGCTGCCGACCAACCAGTGGTGGAGCTCCGCGCTGACCGGGCCGCGCACCCAGCCGATGTGGGCTCACCCGCTGGCCGTGCAGGCCGCCGCGGGCGGGCTGCAGATCAGCGGCGGAGCCGTCACGGCCGCGGCGAACGCCGTCACCACCGCGTTCCTGCCCGCCCTCACCGTCGGCGCGGCCACCGGCGCGGTCACCGTCGTCGGCTACGGCGCCTTCCACGTTGTCCTGCGGGTGGGGCTGGCCGGTGGCGGCCTGGTCGACGTGACCCTGGTGCAGGGCAGCCCGGTGCTGTGGCTGCGCTTCCACGGGGCGGCGCCCACCTTGACCGGTGCCTTCAGCGACGTCGGCAGTTCGGCGACCCGGGCCCGGCTCGACGTCGCGGGCGGGCGCTGGGACGTTCTCGGCGCCGATCTGAGGCTCACCGGGACCACCATCACCGGGTCGGGTGAGCAACTCGCCGTCGCGCGGGTGCCGGCCGGGGTCGACCAGGCGAGCTGGGAACGGGCCAGCACCGGCGATCCGGTCGTGCGGACCACGGCCGCCATGGCGTACGACCCCGGGGCCGGGACGGTCACCCAGACGCTCACCGCCCGCCGGGCCGGCGGCGGCACCGGGGCGTGGGCCCTGCTGCCGCACCAGCAGACCGGCCTGGTCGCCGGGCCGGCGCCGCTGGCCGGCTCCTACCCGGACGCACGGGGGACGATGTCCCTGGTCACGGCCGCCGCGGTGCAGGTCAGGGTCCCGATGCCGGGGCTGCTCACCGGCGTGCCGAAAGTACCGCTGAGCGCGGCAGCGAACCGGGCCGTCCTGGCCGACCTGGACCGTGACCTGGCCGACCCGCCCGGCGCGGGTGGCAGCTACTTCGGGCTCAAGGAGCTCGGCCGGCTGGCCACCATCGCCGAGGTGGCGACCGCCGCCGGCGCGGAGGCGCAGCGCCGGACGGCGCTCGACCGGCTGCGGTCGCAGCTGGTCGACTGGCTGACCTACGGGGGACCGTCCGACGGGCGTTACTTCGGCTACGACAAGACCTGGGGCGGGCTCATCGCGGTGCCTGCCGAGTTCGGGGCCCAGGACTACAACGACCATCACTTCCAGTACGGCTACCTGGTCCGGGCCGCGGCCGTGCTGGCGGCGGCCGATCCCGGGTTCGCTCGCGACTACGGCGACGTGGTCGACCTGATCGTCCGCGACTACGCCGGGTCACTGGCGATTGGCCCGGCGAGCGGGTTGCCGCCGTTCCGGGCTTTCAACGCCTACCTGGGCAGTTCCGCCGCCTCCGGGTTCGCACCCTTCGCGGACGGCAACAACCAGGAGTCGTCCAGCGAGGCGGTGGCGGCCTGGGAGGCGGTGACCCGCTGGGGCCTGGTCCGCGGCAACGCGGAGATGACCGGGTACGGCGTCGCCCACTACGCGCTGGAGGCCGCGACGGCCCGGATGTACTGGCTCGGTGCCGGGCTGACCCGCCAAGCCGGATACGCGCACACCACCGCCGGCATCGTGTGGGACGCCAAGATCGACTATGCGACGTGGTTCGACCCGAAGCCGGAGTCCGTCCTCGGCATCCAGCTCCTGCCCTTGACCGCCGGCTCGTTCTACCGAGGACCGTCGGCCGCCCGTCAGCGGGAGCTGGGCGACAAGCCGCGGGTGTGGGGTGACCTGTTCGCCGCGGACCTCGCCCTCTCCGACCCGGCGGCGGCCCGCCGGCGGCTCGACGCGGGGGTCACCCGGGAGCCGAGCACCAGCCGGGCGATGGTCCGCTACTGGGTCGAGACGCTGGCGGTGCTGGGGTCGCCACTGCCCGATGTCCCCGAGCCGGTGGGGGCGCTGGCGTTCGGCCCGGCGAGCGCACCGCGGGTGATCCGGGCGCCCGCGGGATGACGTCAGCAGGTGGCCCGATAGGGGAGTTCGGGGATGTAGCGGCTCCATTCGTCCTCGTTGAGCCCGCGGCCGCTGACTGCGCAGGCGTGCCGGGCGGGGTCGGCGGCGAGGTCCTTCGGCACCGTGGTGTCCCAGAGGGTCACGGTCTTGCTCGGGGCGCCGTAGGTGCCACCGGCCGCCAGGGTGCGCCCGTCCGGGCTGAGCGCCGCGTTGAAGCTCTGCAACTCGGGGCTCTTGATGGTGGCGAACCGGACCGGGGTGGCGGGTTCGATGATGTCCCAGAGCATCATGGCGTTGTCCAGGCTGGCGGTTGCCAGGGTGTGCCCGTCCGGGGTGAACGCCACCCAGAGCACCTGGTTGGTGTGGCCGGTCAGGGTGGCGATCCGGCTGGGCTGGGCGGGATCGGCGACATCCCACAGCACCGCCGTCCCGGCGTTGTCGGTGCCGGCCGCCAGGGTGCGCCCGTCCGGGCTGAACGCGAGCGCGTTGGCGGTGTAGCCGCCGTAGTTCGAGAGGGGGATCGACGTGAGCCGCACCGGCGCGGTGCGGTCGGCCAGGTCCCACAGTGACACGTTGTAGCCCTCGCCGACGGCCATGGTGCTCCCGTCCGGGCTGAACGCGATGGCCGACAGGGTCTCCCGAAGGGCGAGCGTGACGAGCGAAGCGGGCCGCTGCCGGTCGGTCAGGTCCCACAGCGACGTCTTACCGTCGTCGTGGCCGATGGCCAGGGTGCGCCCGTCCGCGCTGAACGTCACCGCGTAGACGGGGCCGCCGTCTTCCTTGATCGTGGTCAGCAGCACGGGCTGGCCCTGGCGGGTCATGTCGAGCAGCGTCACCGCCTTGTCCGCGCCGGTGACGGCCAGGGTGCGGCCGTCGCGGCTGAGGGTGATCCCCTCGACCCTGCTGCTCTGCAGTTGCAGGGGGTCACGCCGGACCGGGCCGGCCGGATTCGCCAGGTCCCACGGCACGGCCGTGCCGTCCCGGCCGGCAGCGATCAACGAGCGGCCGTCCGGCCCGTACGCCAGCCCCACGATCCTCGCCGGGATCGGCCCGGGCAGCGCGGCGATCGCCTCCTGGGGGAATCGGCCCTTGGTGTTCCAGATCGTCGCCGTCCGGCGGGCGCCGGCGGTGGTCAGCGTGCCGCCGTCCCGGCTGAAGGCCATCGACCGGACGGGGCCGCCGCGGGCGGTCACGGTGGCCAGCAGGGTCGACCGCCACGCCCACCCGTCGTCCTCGACGGTGACGCTCCACAGCTCCGTCGCCCCGTCGGTGTCGCCGAGGGCCAGCGTGCGCCCGTCCGGACCGAACACCATCGAGCTGAGATGGGAATCCCCGGTCGCGGCGCTCTGCGAGGATCCCCGTTTCGGCTGGGCCGGGTTCGCCAGGTTCCAGAGCGCCACGTCATCGCCGAATTCCTCGACGGCCACAATCGGCAGCTTCGGGTTGAACTCGACGGTGGCGTCGACGACCTGCTCGCCCCAGAGCTGGGGGAGCGTGGCGCCGCGCACCGGGTGGGCCGGATCGGTCAGGTCCCAGACGGTGACCGAGGCGCCGCTGGTCACCCCGGTGCGCCCGTCCGGGCTGAACTTCAGGGGGTACGCCGCCGGCAGCGTCGCGAGCGCGACAGGAGCCGCACCGGTGACGTTCCACAGGACGGTGTTCTTGTCGCGGTTGCTCGTGGCGACGGTGTGCCCCTCCGGGCTGAACGTCACTGCCACGATCCCGGCGGCGTCGGGCAGCGGTGCCCTCCGTGCCGGGCGGGCCGGGTCTGTCACGTCCCACAGCACCGCTTCCGCGCTCCCGTCGAAGACGGCGAGGGTCCGCCCGTCCGGGCCGGCCGCCAGCGTCTTGTCCGCCGTTCCGCCGGCCGGCAGCAGAGCGAGCCGGACCGGCTTCGCCGGGTCCGCCGTGTTCCACAGCGATACCGTCCCGCCGGCACCGGCGACGGCGACGACCTGCCCGGCGACGGACGCGACATCGGTCACGTCACCGAGGGCGCCGGCGTAGTTCGTCGCCATGGCGAGATGGCTGAGCTGGTCGAGGGTCTGCGCGTCGGAGTGCAGGCGCTGCGCGGCCACGCCGAGCATGAGGGCCTTTTTCGGGTCGTCCGCGAGCATCGCGCGGGCCCGTGCCAGCAGCCGCCGGTTGATCACGATGCGCTGCTGCAGTGCGGTCTCCTCCCGCTGGCGACGTGCGTCCTCCGCCGCCTCCCGGGCCAGCTTCTCCTGCTTGATCCGCTCCGCATTGGCCTGCCGAGCCAGCTCGCGGTGGTGCTCGGCGATCTTCTGCTGCTCCTTCGCCCGGGCCGTCGCCTGGTTGGCGAGCTCCTGCTGCCGCCGGGCGTTCGCCTGCTGTTGCTCGGCATTGGCCTTCTGCCGCTTGGCCTCCTCGGAGGCGTCTTTCGCCGCCGCCCGCTGCCGTTCGGCATTGGCCTGCTGGCGATCCGCGTTGGCCTGATACCGCTCGGCGTTGGCCTGCTCCCGCTTCGCTTCCGCGGCGGCGTCCTCGGCAAGCGCCTGCTGTTCCCGGGCGAGTTCCGCCTGCCGTTGGGTCTCGGCCGCCGCGTCCTGCGCCCGCACTTCCTGCACCCGGGCGTTCTCCTGCTGGCGCTGCGACTCCTCCGTGGCACGTTCGGCGGTACCGCGCTGCTCCGTCGCCACCCGCTGCTGCAAACGGGCTTCCACCGCGGCGGCGGTGGCCCGGTCGGCGTTGCGCGTGGCCAGGACGCCGCTCAGCGACGCGGCCAGGGTCAACAGCACCAGCATCGCCGCCGCCACCGCCGACAACCGCCGCGCCCGCCGGTGATACCGGACGTCCTCGCCCTCCAACTCGTCCTTGCTCACCCCGTGCATCGGCGCGGCGAGCTGCGCGATGGCGTCGCGGAACCGGGTGTGCCGCAGGCTCAGGTGCACGTCTTTGCGGGCCCACCGCAGGTCCAGGTACAGCGGCTCCTCGGTGAACACCCCGCGCAGCGCCGCCGGCACCGCCGTGGAGTCGGCGGTGAAGTCCAGGGCGTCGGGGTCCCAGCGCCATTCGCCGTCGGTCACCACCGGCAGGATGAGGCTCGGTGACTTCGTCGCCACCCAGTGCTCGATCTCCCGGTTCACCCACGGTGAGCGCGCTGCCTCTTCGGAGGCGAGCAGCACGAAGTGTTTCGAGCCGTCCATCGCCTCCTGAATGGAACCCCACAGCGTCGGCGTCACCGCCAGCCCGGTCTGGTCCCGGAAGATCCACAGTGCCCGGCGCCGATGCCAGGGCTTCGCCAATCGGTGCAAACCACGCTGGACAGCGGGGGCGAGCCGCCCGTCGGCGGCATGACTGTAGGAGATGAACCCATCGAACGGCATGACTGTCCCCGTATCCTGCGATGTCGGCGGGGAACGATTCTCCACGTCGCAGGCCTGCGGGTAAAGCGGCCGAACTGCCTGGCCGGGACGCTACGGTCGGCGCACCGGAAGGAGCGGGGACGAGCCGGCGTAGGGGCCGGCAACCGGCGGCAGCTGCTTGGCGTCGGCCGGCGCCGACTGGGCTGTGGCGCCTGCCATGAGGAGGTCGGGGCTGCGGCCGGTGAACGGCTGGATCGGCGAGTGGCAGACGGTGCCGGCCGCGGGCAGCGTCCCGCGCAGCAGGTAGCGATCCACGGCGGTGGTCACACAGGTGGAGGTGCCGTACGCGGTGTGGCCCCAGTTGTCGCTGGACAGCAGCCGGCTGCCCGGCAGCAGCTTGGCCGCCGACATCGCCTGCCGGTAGCTCGTCGCAGGGTCCCAGGTATTGCCGACGAACAGCACCGGTGCGCTGGTGTGCCGGCTGAACGGTCCTCGGTAGGCGTCCTCGTCCCGCACCGTCCACGTGTCTCCGGCGCAGAAGACCGTGCCCCAGCCCCAGGCGCGGCCGAAGTACGGTGCCCGGGCGTCCTCGGCCACGGTCAGCGCCGGCCACAGCGTCGTGGCTTGCGGGTGGTCGGCGTCGGTGCAGATGACACCGCTGTACGCCTCGACCGAGTTGTCGTACAGGAAGTCGCGCGCCGGTGTGCGTACCCGGGAAAGGTGTGCACGCAGCTGGGCCACGGCGACGGAGCGTTGTTTCGCGGTCTTGCCGGCGGGGGCGGCGAGCAAGGTCTCGACCATGGCGGCGAGGGAGGTGACGAAGTCGCCGGCGTCGGCCGAGTAGAGGCCCGTCAGCGTGAGGCCGATGAAGTCGGCATAGGTCAGCCGCGCCGTCCGGCCGTCGAAGCGGCCGAGCACCAGCGGCTTGACGCGCAAGGCGCGGGCGATGGCCGCGAAGTGCCGCTGCGGGTCGCCGCCGGCGAACGCGCAGCGCTTGGCGCCGGCGCGGTTGCAGCGGATCAGCAGCTCGCGCAGCGCCCGGTACGCCGCGTCCGCCGAGCGCAGCCGGTCGTCCTGCAGCGAGCCCTGGTTCGCCGGGCCGCCCGTCCAGGACTTGGGGTTGACGACACCGTCGAGGGCGAGCGCGCGGACGCGGTCGGGAAACATGTTGGCGTAGTACTGACCGAGCACGGTCCCGTAGCTGAAACCGAGATAGGTCAGCTTCGCGTCACCGACCGCGCGGCGCAGGACGTCCAGGTCGCGGGCCGCCTCGGCGGTGGACATCGCCCCGGCGAGCGCGGCGCCGGTGGTGGAGCAGGCGCGGCCGATCGCGCGGGCGGTCTTCGCATAGGCGGCTTCCTCCACGGCGCCGTACGGGAAGAACTTGTTCAGTTGCTTCTGCGCGGCGACCTGCTCGCGCGTCGAGGAGAAGCACTTGACGTTGTCGCTGGCGCCCATGCCGCGCGGGTCGAAGCCGACCACGTCGAACCTGTCCAGGACGCTGTCGCTGAGAAAGCCGGAGGCCATCGCGGCCATGTCGGTGCCGGACCCGCCCGGTCCACCGGGGTTGACGAACAGGCTGCCGATCCGGCTCGCCTGCTTGCGTGCCTTGACGCGCAGCAGGGCGATCTCCACTGACTCGCCGTCCGGTTCGTCGTAGTCGAGCGGCAGCCGGACGGTGGCGCACTGCGCTCGCCCGTAGCAGGCGTACCACTTCAGCTCCGGTGTCGGCACCCGGTCGACGCGCTCGGCCTCCTGCTGGCTGGTCACGTCTCCGGCGGCGGTAGCCACGGCGGAACCGGCCGGCGCGACGACTACGCCGGCGAGCAACGAACCGGCGAGCCCGACGCTGAGTAGGCGAGCGGTGAGGGACATGCGGAGGGCCTCCTGGTGGGCGGGGGATGTCGCTGATACAGCGAGTGACCACTGCGGGGTGTACGGCCAGTCACGGTGCTCGCTTTTCAGGTTCAATTACCGCATCTCGCCCGAACGAGATCCAGAGGCCAACTACACAGAGTAGTTGCCGAAATGATGACGGATTGTCGACCAACGGCCAGCTCCATCCACCGTTCGGATGACGCTGCGGGCTGGCGTCGCCGTTGATCGGCGGCCCGCTGGTAGCGAGCGGCTTCGATGGCCTATCCAATGTGGATGAGTTGCTTGACACGTATACGGCGCTCTCATATGGTCACTGAAACTCGGCGCACCAGACTTCACGACCGTCACGGGGAAGGTCTTCGGTCATGGATGAGCGTGTCCGGGCGCCGCCGTCGCGGTGACCCGTTTTGTGATGTCAGCACTCACATTTTCTGTTATTCATCCCGCCGCTTTTCTCCGCGTCCGCCCGACCTTTGTCGGGGCGCGACGACTTCACCATGCCCGGGCGCGGTACTGCCGCGTTTCCGATAGGCGACTCCCGGCCCGGCGACTCCGGCAAATGACGCCGCCCGCATTCCGTCGACGCCTTCCATTCGTCATCAAGATCGGGGCGTAATCCATGCCATCGCACCAGCTGAGAAACAACGTCCGCAAACGCGCCGGCAAACTGCTGGCGCTCACGATGGTTGCCACGTTAGGCCTGGCCACGGCCGCTGCGCCGGCTGGCGCACACTGGAACGGCACCGGTCAGCTCATCGCGAACATCGCCATCCTGCCGTACAACTACAACGACACCTGGATGGCGCCGCTGAACCGTTCCCTGACGAACTGGAACGCGACGGCCAGCCCGGCCAACATCTACAAGACGTCGCTTTCCGGATCGAGCCTCACGGTGACGTCATACAGCGACACGTGGTACGGCTACTACCAGCGGTGCGGCGATAGTTGCTACTACCTTCGGGTCAACTCGCGGACCATCAACCGGGACGCCTCGAACTTCTCGAACTTCGTCACCAGCGTGGTGGTCCACGAGTTCGGTCATGCGTTCAACCTGGCACACAATTCGCTCTCCGCATCGATCATGAACCATAACCGCAACCGCAACTCGATGACCACGCCGCAGCCGCACGATGTCGCCGACGTCAATGAATACTATTAAGCCACCCGAGTCGGGTATGTCGTCATCTCCTCCACCCCGAACAGGAGCGAAGTCAGTGAGAGGTCTGCTACCGCGGGTCGGCGCAATCGCCGCGGCCGTCCTGTTCGTCGGTGCCTGCGCCGCCGAGCCCGACACCGGCACCGGCACCGCACACAAGGACGAAGTCGTCACCATCCAGGCCGACTATCCCGCCTACGAGACCGCCGACGCCCTGTACGGCGCCGCGACCCTCGTCATCGACGGACAGTTGACCGGCGCCTCGAAGGTGCTGCGCGAAGTGCCGGACCCGAACGCCGCGGGTTCCGACCCGAAGCTCAACCCGAACGCCGGTGCGCCGGCCGGCAAAGCGCAGGCCGCGCAGCCGCCGGATTCGACGATCGTCACCGTGTACGAGGTCAAGGTGCTGGCCGTCCACAAGGGGCAGGCGAAGGTCGGCGGGACCATCGACATCAAGACGCTGGGTGGTGTCTTCGACGGCGTGACCTACAAGGAGATCGGGGTCTCTCCGCTGAAGTCCGGCCAGCCCTACCTGTTGTTCCTGGAGACCTATCCCGACTCGCCGGCCGCACTGCTCAACCCGGAGCAGGCGCAATACGCCATCGGCGCCGACGGCGGTGTCACGGCGCTGCCGGGGAACCCGCTCAAGCTCACCCGGGCCACCCTCGACCGGCTGACCCGGTAGATACGCTGAGCGCCATGCGATGGTCAGCGAACCGCAGGCCGGTCCAGCCGCCCACCACTGCACCCCGGGCGCGGAGGCCGATCGGCCGGCCCGGTCCGGCCGGGGTGCTGGTGACCGGAGTGCTGCTGCTCGCCGGCTGCCAGCAAGGTTCGAGTCCGTTCGGCGGTGAGTGGCAGCGTGACGGCCGGGCGGTCGCCACGGAGCAGATCGAGTCGTACCAGGGCGACGACCACTGCGACTGGGAGGAGGTCACCTTCCTGCAAGTCGCATGGCCACCGCGTGGAACGGCGTCCCGCACCGAGTCCCGGCAGTTCGTGCGCGACCCCGAGGGGCGCCTCGGGGTGGCCGCCCTCAAGACGGGTTACCAGGCCGACGGCAAGCTGCCGGCCGACGCCGCGGCCAGCGGCTTCGTGAACGACGGCACCGAGCTCTGGTTCGCCGTCAGCGATCAGGACACCCGCGCCTACCTCGTCGCCGCCGACGGCGGGGTCGAGGTGTGGCCCCGGGCCACCCAGCCGCTCGGTTGCGACTGAAGGCGTTGAGGCTAGGTATACACCGTGGACCTTTGTGGTCTACGGTGTGTACCGTGTCTACTCGCGACAAGATCACTGCAGCTGCCCGGGATGTTCTGATCACCGAGGGCGCCGCCGCGGTGTCCATGCGCCGCGTCGCGGCCACCGTGGGGATCACTCCGAGGGCGATCTACAAACACTTCACCGACCGCGAGGCGCTCCTCAAGCATGTGGCGGACGCGGCGTTCGAGGACATGGCCGCGCGCTTCGTCCGCCCCCGGTCGGGCACGGTCGTCGAGCGGCTGCACGGCATGCTCGACGACATCCTCGACATCGCCCTCCAGGAACCGCACCTGTACCAGTACGTCTTCGTCGACGCCCGGCCGGACGCCCGGATCCTGCCCGCCGACGCCGTCGACTCGCCCACTCTGCGGATCGTGGCCGCCGCGCTGAGCGAGGGCATGACCGGCGGCACCTTTCGGAGCGGCAGTCCGCAGCGGCTCACCGTGACCCTGATCGCCCTGGTGCAAGGCCTGATCATGCTGCGGCACACCGGCCGGATCGGTCTGCCGGCGGATGAATTCCGCTCGCTGTGCCACGCCGCCGCCGACGACGTTCTGGTCGGGCTGCGACCATGATCTCGCTTCTGGTCACGCTGGCCACCGCCGTCATGGTCCACTTTGGAGCGGGGCTGCATCCGTACGCGGTCGTGGCCTGGTTGATCCCCCTCCCGGCCTTGCTGCTCGCCGCCCGGCGCAACCGCTCCCGGGCCTGGATCGCCGCCGCGGCCGGGACCGCGCTGGGCTTCGCCGAGCTGTGGGGCTACTGCCGCCGATCGCTGGAGATGCCCGTTCCCCTGGTGCTCGGCTATCTGGCGCTGCCGGCCGTCATCCTGGGCCTGGTCGTCGCCGGCTTCGCCGTGCTGGTCCGTCGGGGCCGGCTGATCGAGGCCATGTTCTGGGTGCCGGCCGCGTGGACCGCCGCCGAGTATGCGATCGCCGCGCTGACCCCGGCCGGCACGTTCCTGTCGCTGGCCAACAGCCAGACCGGGGTACGCCCGATGCTGAACCTGGCTGCCCTCACCGGGTCCTGGGGCATCACGTTTCTGCTGATGCTCGTGCCCGCCGCGGTCACCGTGCTCGCCGTGCCCCGGCCGGCCTCCACCCCGGGGATGCCCGAGGTGGAGCGGCACCGCCGGCGGCTCGCGATCGCCGCGGTGGTGCCGATCGTGCTCGGCCTCGGCTACGGCACCTGGGCCGCGAGCCGGCCACCGGCGCCGGCCAGCTTGCGCGTTGCCATGATCGCCCGGCCCGGCCCGGCCGGTTACCCGGAGGAGATCGACGCGCTACCCGGGGTCCGGCTCGTCGTGCTGCCGGAGACGACGTTCGCCACCGACGACACCACCCGGGCCGGGGCGCTGGACACCCTCCGCCGCCCCGGGTTGGCCGTCGTCACCGGTCTCCGCGACTCCTCCGCCGCCGGGACGCGAAACCTCGCCGTTCTGGTCGAGGGCACCGCCCAGCCCGTCGTCTACGCCAAGCAACATCTGATCCCAGGCGTCGAGGACGCCTTCCAGCCCGGTGACGGCTCGGTCGTCGCCGGGTCGGTCGACGGCACGGTGGTGCGCCTGCTCGTCTGCAAAGACCTGGACTTCCCGGCCGCGGTACGCCGCGCCGGAGCCGAGGATCTGCTGGTCGCTCCCGCCTGGGACTTCCACGACGACGCTCGCCTGCACGCCCGGATCGCCCTGCTGCGAGCCGTCGAGAACGGCGTGCCGCTGGTCCGCACCGCCCGGGACGGCGAACTGCTGGCCGCCGACCGAACGGGCCGCATCCTGGGTGAGACAACCCAACCCGGGGACTACACGGGCGTCGCCACCGGCAACGCCAAGCTCGTCGTCGACGTGCCGGTCAGCCGCGATACCCAGCCCACCCCGTACCGCCGCTTCGGTGACTGGTTCGCCTGGCTGTGCCTGCTCATCGCCGCGACGGCACTCAGCCGGGCCCGAGTCTGGCGGCGCGAGCTTGCACCGGACCGGTGGTACAGGCACGGACCACCCGGCGGAGCGGCGGGGTTACCGTCGGGCGTATGACCCTCCGACGGATCGCCGACCCCGCGGTCGGCGAGCAGATCCGCGAGCGCCGCCTGCTTCGTGGGTGGAGCGTTCGGTACGCCGCCAGCCGGGCCGGTGTCTCGCACGCCACCTGGAGCCGTATCGAACGGGGGCTGCAGACGGCCGACAACCGGTTCATGCTGGCGGCCATCGCCGGCGCGCTGGATTGCGCACCGGCCGACCTGGCCGGCACCGGGGTGCCGGCCCCCGACCGGGCGACCGCATCGGCCCGGGCCGGCGTGCTCGACCTGCGCCGGGCCCTGGTCGACATCGACCTGACCGAGCCGCCCGCCCGGCCCGCGCCACCGGTGGCCGAGCTTCGCCGCAGCGTCGCCCTGGCCGACGCCCTGCACCGGGCGTGCGACTACGCCGGTGCCTCCCGCCTGCTCCCGGATCTGCTGCGCGACCTGCACACCGAGACCGCCGGCCCGGATCATCTCGAGGCGCTGCGGCTGCTCTGCGACGCGACCCACATCGCCTCCACCGTGCTGCGCAGTCTCGGGTATCCCGCGGACGCCTGGCTGGGCGCGGAGCGATGCCGCGACGCGGCGGACGCCACCGGCGACCCGGTGTTGCGGGGGCATGCGGCGTACGCGCTCGCCAGGGCGGCCACCGCCTGCGGTTCGTACCAGCGGGGTCAGACGCTCGCCGAGCGGGCCGTGGACGACCTGAGCCAGCACCTCGGCCGGCCCGGCGGGCTGGAGGTGCTCGGCTCGCTGCATCTGGTCGCCGCCCTGGCCAGCCGGTGCCGGCAGCGCCTCGACGACAGCCGGGACTGGCTGATCGAGGCCGCCCGGCTGGCCCGGCGCACCGGCGAGGTCAACACGATGGGAATGTTCTTCGGCCCCACCAACGTGGACATCTGGCGGATGAGCATCGAGGTCGACGACGGCGACCCGATCCGGGTCGTGGAGATCGCCCGGCGCACCGACCCGGCGGCGATCCCGGCCGGCGTCCGGCAGGTCTTCTACTACGCCGACACCGCCCGGGCCCTGACCCGTATCGGCGGGCAGGACCGTGAAGCGATCCGCTTCCTGCTCACCGCGGAACGGATCGCGCCGCAGCACGTGCGTACTTCGACCGAGGCCGCGGAGACCATCCGGATCCTGCTCGACCGATCCCGCCGCCGGGCCGGCGGCACCGAGTTGCGCGCCCTGTACGAACGCATGCAGGCCAGGGCGCCCGGGCAGGAGGAAATGGTGGCCGCTTCGACACCTGTCCACCGGCGGTGAACACCTGGTTGTCTTGGTCCGGCCTCATTGATCCAGGGAAGGACCCTTCATGCCGATTCTCCGCCGCATCCTCCGCTCCCGCGCCGCCGCCGCACTCGGCGCCGTCGCGCTGGCCACCACCGGCACGGTCGGGCTCACCGCCGGAGCGGCCAACGCCATCCCGCGCACGAACTACTGCGGCAGCTCGTACGCGTTCCTGAAGTCCTGGCCGATCGAATGGCGGACTCTCCCCGGCGGGTACATCGACGTCTATTACAACAGCTCGAACGGCTACAACTGCGTCATCTCCCGCACCAACGACAACGTGATCAACAGTGCCTGGGACATCATGGTCGGGGTCCGCAAGAGTAGTGGCGGCGCCTGGCTGCGTGACGGCGACAAGCCGGGCCAGAATTTCACCAAGTACGCGGGCCCGGTCTACATTCACGCCCCGAACACCTGCATCGACATCTACGGTGCCTTCGACACGTCCGGCGGCGGCGCGGGCAACGGCCACAACAACGTCCACTGTGGCTGAGCCCACCCGCCTCAACCGCTAGGACGAGCGGGACGGCACCGGTTCGCGGAGCAGGAAGCCACGCTTCAGGAATTTGTCCACCAGGGTGCCTTCGCTGCTCGGCGGGCCGTGCATGTAGCACGAGACCGGGTCGGTGCTGTCCTCCCACCAGATCGCCCAGTCGCCCTTTTCCCCGTCCTTGGAAAGCGGGTAGCTGTAGAAGCGGCCGTGCCGGTCGGAATCCTCCCGATGCCACGAGTTGCGCCACCCGCCGACCTGCTCCAGATCGTCGTTGTCCTCGCTCGCCGGGCGGTTGCCGGGCTTCGCCATCGTGGACATGTCGGTCCACTGCGCGCAGAACATCTTGATCGTGTCCGTGACCTTGCACCTGTCCCGGTGCTGCTGGCCGGTCCTGGCGCCGTAGTCCGCGCAGGTGAGGTCGGGCCAGAAGGCTTCGTACTCCGCCGGGAGTGACAGCGCCACCGCGGTGGACGCGGGCGGCGGGGTGGGCGCGGCGTCCTCCTGTCTCCTTGCCCCGTCGGAGAGGCCGGGCACGGCCCAGACCACCGCGGCCACCGCCGCGACACCTCCGACGAGGGCGGCCACCGCCTTGCCGGTCTTCGCGCCGTCCGGCTGCGGCGCCGGGGCGACCGGCGGCGCGACCCGGCGTTCCACCCGGGTGGGCGGTGGCGGCGCCGGCTGCACGGGCCGCGCGGCGGCCGGTGCCTGGTTCGGGCGCCGGCCGAAGAGCAGCTTGCGCGCCTGAGCGGCCGTCGGCCGGCGCTCCGGGCTTTTCCGCAGGCACGCCCGGACGCTGGTCAGCAAGGGCTCGTCGATGCCCTCCAGCCGGGGCGGCCGGGTCAGGATCGCGTGCGCCACCTGCTCGCGGTGGTCGCCCGGGAACGCCTGCCCGCCGGTGGCCGCGAACACCATGGTCGACCCCCACGCGTAGAGGTCGACCGCCGACGTCAGCGGATCGTTGGCGATCTGCTCCGGCGCCATGTACGGAAACGATCCGGCGATCTCACCCACCCGGTGCGTGGAGTCGAGCGCCTGGGCGATGCCGAAGTCGATCACCCGGGCGCCGCCCTGGCCCAGGATGATGTTCGCGGGCTTGAAGTCGCAGTGGATGATGCCGGCCTGGTGGATCGCCTCCAGGGCGGTGAGCGCCTGCATCGCGACCTGCAGCAGGTCGCTGTCCTTCAGCGGCCCGTTCTCCCGTACGTGCTCGGCGAGGGTAAGCCCCTCGATGTACTCGCTGACGATGTACGGCAGGTCGCCCACCACGTCGAAGTCGAGCACCTTGGCGGTCACGAACTGCGCGACCTTGCGGGCGTTCACGAGCTCCCGGTCGAGGCTGTGCTTGAGCAGGCCGCTGGGGTCCCAGTC
>Ga0307516_10000104_pt1 | contig 96325 bp, 123 predicted proteins | sample 19_EM_MG_FD_203310 | JGI IMG/M metagenome (GOLD analysis project Ga0307516, IMG submission 203310) | Populus trichocarpa ectomycorrhiza microbial communities from riparian zone in the Pacific Northwest, United States - 19_EM | ecosystem: Host-associated > Plants > Roots > Unclassified | place... | reverse complement strand
TTTTTTTTTTTTTTTTTTTTCCTTTCCCATTCCCCCCCCCCCCCCCCCCCCAATCCCGCGTCTCTTAGCGCTGACCACGAGATTGCGTGCGTGTGTAGCGTGAATGGAGCCTACTACCCGAACTGGCGAATCTACAAGCAGGAGACACCGAGTTCTCTGCCGCTCAACCTGATCTCGCACGTCTACTATGCCTTCGCGTGGGTGCGCACCGACGGCACCGTCTACCTCTCGGACGAGTGGGCGGACACGCAGATGGAAGTCGACGGCTCGCCGGGGTGTCTGCGGTCGTTCGCGGCGCTCAAATCGCAGTTCCCGCACCTGAAGCTGATCCTGTCGATCGGCGGCGGCGGCAAGGGCAGCGAGCCGTTCGCAGCGGTGGCGGCGAACCCGCAGGCGCGCGAGATGTTCGCGCACTCGTCGCGGGAGCTGTGTCACGAGTACTCGCTGGACGGGATCGACGTCGACTGGGAGCACCCGTCGGACGCGCGCCAGGGACACCACTTCGCGCTACTGCTGGAGGCGCTGCGGCGGTACCTGCCGGCGCCATACATCCTGACGAGCGCGCTGCCGGCGGGCGAGTGGGCGCTGCAGCACATCTCGCTCTCGGACGTGGCGCGCTATCTCGACTTCATCAACCTGATGGCGTACGACTTCGCCGGCCCGTGGACCGACGCCAGCGGCCACCACGCGCAGCTGTACGCGCCGCGGAGCCCGCACAGCGACGCCGCCGCCGCGACGTCGTGCGCGTCCGCCGTCACGTACGTGCGCGCCATGGGCGTGCCCGCGCACAAGATCATCCTCGGCATCCCGGCCTACGGCCGCAGCTTCCTCGGCTGCAGCGACGCCGGCCAGCGCTGCGTCGGCCACGGCGGCGACGACGAGGGCACGTTCGAGTACAAGGATCTCCCCCGCCCCGGCGCGAGCGAGCATGTGGACATGGCACTGGGCGCAGCGTACTGCTGCGGCGGCGACGGCGGGTTCGTGAGCTACGACAACGCCCAGACGGTGAGGCAGAAGGCTGCGTACGTTAAGGACCAGGGACTTGGCGGCGTGTTCTACTGGACGGCGACCGGAGATGCGAAGGGGGGCAGGAGTCTGGTGGAAGCGTCCTTTACGGCCCTGCATGCCGGGTAGGAGGTTGCTAATGGTGGGAGTATTTGTGGGGGGGGGATTTAATTTGGTGTTTTTTTTTCTCCTTTTTATTTTCTTCGTGCCTCATTTTTTTTTATTTTACACTTTTACCTATTGACACTATTGAGCCTGAAGCCCGAAGCCGGGTGACATCATGTGCTTAGCTGAGCTATCACAAAAATGGATTCTTGGATTTCTCCTTCTGCTTCTCTATGGTACTCTGCAGAGGGTTACATATGGGTACAACACGAGTGTTAGCAGCATATCATCGGCTGTCCATTCGAGCGTAGCCAGCGGAAGGAAAAAGGAAGGGAGGGGAAAAATACCCATATAAAAACCGAAACCCCCAACGGAAAAAAAAAGGAAAGAAAAAAAATTGTAGCCCCCAGTTTGGCCCAAACCCCCCCCCCCCCCCCCCGCGAACATATATAGTAGCTTTCCCAACATGAAGAGTGGATCCATCAAGTGGAGTAACGGGCGATGTGGAGGTAGGGGACAGCACGTGCAGCCTCCGCTTCGTGACCCCGGGATCAGATCTATCCAAAAAAAAATGTCCACCCCGTCTATACCAGCGAGTCGGTCTGCGGTGGGCGTGCGGGTGGCGGCGCCGGCGCCGGTGGCGGAGGAGTAGTGGCTCCTTTCTTGGAAAGATCATCCTGCGGCTGATCTTTGAGCCCAATACTCCTCCCCCTCCTCCGTCCAAGCAAGCCCACCTCAAGATCATCCTCATCCTCGATGAGACTTCCAGCGTCCTCCTCGTCGTCGTCGTCATCTGTCTCGTCGCCGACGAGAATCCCTAGGTCCTGAATGACCTCGTTCCGCAGATCCTCGTCCTCATCTTCGCGCGCCAACAGCCCCTCCCTCTGCTCCTCGCGCTCATCGATCTCCAGCTGACGCGCCCTCCGCAGTGTCCGCTTGTAGATGATCCATCCCGTGATCCCGCCGAGTATCAAGCCTCCGATGATGCCGCCGTAATTCGCTGCCTTCGTGCGCCCATCCATCTTCTGCTCTGCGGCCGCAAGCACCGCAAGCCTCGCTCCGACCCAGATGTGCAGAAGTAGCTTCGGCGTGGCGACGGCAGTGGCGAAGGCGAACGCCCACGGAGTAACGGTGGGGAACGTCGACATGGCGCCATTGGAGATGGAGTAGGGCAGCGGACACAGACGGATCATGCACAGCAGCTTGACGCCGTCGTGCTTCAGCGTGAGACTAAGCGCAGCAAAGCGTTTGTCGGTGGCGACGAGGCGGCGCGCAAAGTCGCGGAACATGTATCTGCAGCAGAGAAAGGCGGTGGTGCTTCCCAGGAGGGTGCCCGAAGCGACAACGAACCAGCCTTTGGGGAAGCCGTAGACGAAGCCGGCAAGGGTCACGGAGGTGCTGTAGCCAATCATCGGGGGAAACGCGGAAACGAAACATAGTGTGAAGATAGCGAGCCAACCCACGCGCGAGGAACGCAGATTGTCCGAGATTGGGAGCATTGCAGCCAGGATCCGTGTGTGGAAGACCAGGGTGAGTATTCCGATCGTGGCGGAGGTCAGGAACAGCAGGCTGAAGATTATCTTCTGGACGAGGGTCATCGAACGAACACGTTTCCGAGCCCATCGGAACAGCTTCCGCACGCGAGATCTGAGGATGCTGACGCGACTGCGGCGAGAGCGTCGTGACGACGAGATTGAGGCGGCTCTCGGAGGACGCGACCATCGCGGTTCGAACGGCGGGGAATGTTCGGCAGGAGAGTAAAGGGCGCGCGAGTAGCGCGGGATCTCGGAGGACATAGTTGCGGCGACAGTGGATTTGTGCTCTGTGAAGAAGAACGGTGGCTGGGACGAAGAAGATATGTGAGGTATGTAGAACAAGATGGTAGCAGCAGTTGGGGAAGCGTTTCGGTCGGTAGCTCTCTATGGTGGTTGTGGGGGGAGCTTGAGGCCAGCGGGGATTCTCGCTTGACTTCCAACTCAAGGGAGGTAGCGACAGACGGCCCGAGGGTGGGGAGATTTGTGGACCGTGGTAGCGGGCCTAGTCGCGATTGGAGGAATCGAGCTGGACCGGTAAAATTGATGGGGAAAGATGATGGTGATGACCAGCGAGAGACGCGGACTGACTGAGAATGTCAGCTGGTTGTGGTAGCAGCAGCAGTTAGATGCAGGAATGAGAGGAGGAGGGTTAGAGAGGTATGTAGCAGTAGTAGCGGTTGCACCTGCCGGCCATCAAACATTCAATATTTTTTTTCTTCGCGACTGTTGTCCGGACGAATGTATGTATGCTGATGCGGGGCTGCCGTTGCTGAGTAAACAAGTTGGTTTCCTCCGGATGCACCGGAGCGGAGGCAGGAGATCCGATGGGAGCAGGCGTGGAGTTAGCAGGTCGTGATGGTGTTGGCGACGATGACTTGATGCAAGCAGGCAAAATCAGCACATCGCGCCAGAAAGTGGGGTATCTAGTATGTAACAGACTGGCTCCGTATGTATGTACTCCGACCACAGGCCTTATACCACCTGCTTAGTGCGGGCTGGCCATGCCGAGAATGCCTGCTTAGTGCGCCGAATGCAAGAAGAGCAGGCAGCGAGTAGCAATGCTATCCACAGCTATTACGAGATGTCTCATCCATCACCTGATGAACAGGCGATGAGGGGCGATTCAACAAAGCCCGCGGTTCCTCGTCAACTCCGAGGCTGTATACATACGGCTTCCACTGCGACTTTGGGCTTCCAACAGCCAGTCATCTGCAATGGGCAGGGGTCTGCTGATTGAATACGCCGACGATAACAACTGGTCAGCAGAGCGACGGGTGCTAACTGAAACTGAAAGCCCCATATCCGCTGGGAAGCAAATTGGAGGTCGGTAGACGTGCGGAAGAAGCCCTGAGCGATTTTCGGAAGGATTAACCGCGGAATGTACTCTAGCTACCAGCGTATGTAAGCCAGTGACGCAGCCGCAGCATGTCTTGTTCTCTTCTGATTGCTTATGTAGTCGGGGCCAGCCGTTGGTTGCAGGCAACAAGCCGGAAGAATGTTCGGCGTTATTCCATCTAGTTATGTGTTATTCCATCTATATGTATATGTCCTGCAGTCGGGATGCTGCATACGGCGAATGCAGTCAAGCGTGGATAGAATGGAGCGAGGAATCCGATCGAGCGGGGAATCATGTTCGCTTTGTGCGCAGAAGCTGTTGCTGTTGTTGTTATGTACTATACATAGAGCGCTAAGCAAGGCTACATGACAACCGTACCTCGGGACGGACGCTGGTATAGACGGACAGGTGATCGCCTTCCGCGCGGCAAGAATGCGTGGCTAGTCCTTCCGCGCGGAAAATAAATCTGGCGTGCACATGGACACATTCATGACGTAGCCTACATGACTACATGACTACATGACTACATACGTGACTATCTATTGTTACACCTGCAAACATGATTGTCTCTACCGGATGGCCAGCCATGGGATGATCTCCATCTTCTCGAGCGATTCTTTCACGTCTCTACCTTGATACCTTCAAAGGTATGTAAAAGACGCCTCCATTCTCTGAACATACGCTGGTACCTGCATATTGCGCCATTTCCTTCAAAGAAAAGGACGGGCCAAACCCTTCAAGCACTCCTTCATAGGCTGAGCCCGCAATCCGTTGAGACTTTAGAATTGTTCGTCCGAGGATAAAGGGACCGCCATTTCCTCCCGTCCCTCCATTCCCTCTTCTCAGCATCCTCGCCGGATCGGAATAAAGCTTCGAATATAACAGGACAACCTCGATTCGAAAAAAAAAAACGCTTATATAAAATATAACAAGTGGGGGGCTTCCTCTCCTTCCCGTCTCCAGTTCAGAACACCATCCATCTCCAGTTCGGAACAGCAACACAGCCACGGTCCGGAAACCGCAATAAAGAAAAAACAAAACCAAATATCTTCCACCTCTTCGTGTGAGTGCAGAACATCACAGCCTCTCGAAAAATATCTTCGATCCAACAGCTGCTAACAAAAGGGGAAAAAAAATGCGACACTGGTCGCGATCAGTTCGGACCCACAGCTACACACTATCGAAATGTATAACCCCTGGGACGCCAACTATTCTAATCGCCACAGCCATCACTACGAGCGGGCGCCGGGACGGGGCTACTTCTACCCGATGCCGGGCGCGACACGACCTGTGCTAGCACAGCGAGCACCTGCAGCGGCCCCGCTGGTCGACGCAGACCTGGTGGCGATCACGCGAGCGATCGCGGACGACACGCGCACGAACGACCTGTGCGACGAGTTCGGCGACGAGGACTCCGCGGCGCGTGAGCAGATCCGGCGGCACGAGGCGCGGGCAGCGGCGGCGCTGCGCGAGCGCGAGTTCGTCGAGGCCAAGGAGCGGCGCGAGCGTGAAGATGCGAGGCGTTGCGACGAGGAGCATCAGCGGCGGATGCGCCTCGCGGTCGAGGCTCAGCGCGCGGAGGCCGAGCGCTTCCACATCAAGAGGGAGGACGAGGCGCGCGAGCGGAGACGCAGGGAGGCGGAGGACCGGAGGATTGCGGACGAACTCCAGCGCGCGGAGGCCGAGCGCTTCCGCATCAAGAGGGAGGACGACGCACGGGAGCGGAGGCGGAAGGAGGCGGAGGACCAGAGGATTGCCGACGAACTCCAGCGCGCGGAGTACGGTCTCTCGATGCTCACGACCAACTACTGCGACGTCTGCCATGTCGAGACGGCCGGCAGACTCTGTCGGATGTGTCGCTGGGCTCAGCCGTAGGGTGCAAACGGTTCCAGTACTCCTCCTCGTTTCCCGCCGGTTCTTTGGTTTCATTTTCATTTCTTCTCCCTTTTTTTTTCATGTTTTGTTTTCTTTGGTCCTTTACTTGTCGAATTTCGAAATCATGGGTTGGATTGGGGGGGGGTGGGGGGGGGGTGCTTATGTACTTGCCATTTGCTACTATTACCTGGTTACAATGGGATGGTTTGCGGACGGAGTTGAATTGATACAAAGTATGGTTATTTCTTCTAGTTACTGATGGCGGTGGATCTTACAAAGACCTGCATATGGCATTCAATTCGACCCTCCTCAGTGACCAGCCCCCGATGGTCAACCCTCCCTCCCAGGAAGGCAAGCGTCCAGAAGCTGCCAGCGACGTTCGGCGAGTGACCAGATCATGCGATGTCACGCGAAAAATCCCCACGCCCCGATAGTTCGATCCAGCCATTACCGAGCCAGGCAGCGAAAGTTCGGAAGGAGGCCGCGAGGGGGGAAGGACCGGTTCAAGATCCGGGGCCTCCTCGCCGATGTGTGCAGCCAGGCAAGTTTGGACTTCCTTTTCCCCACGGATGTGGGGAGGCTGGCCCCAGCCCTGGCTGAGGAAGACGCACAGACTGAGGCGTCGGAGTGGGAACTCCGGGAGCGGAGGGAGAGAGTATCTAGAGGAGCGGAGGCTTCCGCGGAAGAGCAGTAGGCGGATCTCTGTTGCCTTTCCTTTGTTATCGTCAATGATCTACATAGGTCGCACGTGATTAATGAATAAATAATAAAAATTACTACGCCGGGCGAGGGGTGGTGCAGCGATCCGGCGCAAAAAACCTACTCAGTAGGAGTGTAGGTACGTATGCTGGACCGTCATTCCCCGATAATGGCTAGTTGCGTCGACTGGCCGGCTGCGACTGCGACTGCGACACCACGGCATACGTGTGTGATGCAACGTCGACCAGCCCGCTCGATCGGATCCTGCGAGAAGCAGCAGCTCCGACGGTCGAAGTGTCTGGAGGCACTGGAATCTGCAACCCAGGCGCATAAACGAACCTAAGTAGGTATCTACACCCTTTCTCATAGAATCGTAACACCGGTCTTGGGGTCCAGCAGACACAGGATACGGCCATCCACATCAAGTCCGTTCAGAGTGCTATCTATAGTAGAGCACATAGTCCCTTTTTGTTCCCGCCCGTGAAACGGTAGTCTAAAACTCCTTGTAAACCTCCGTTCCGACCCTGACGACCTCCTCGAAAAACCACTTGAGATCATCCGGATTAACGCCGGGCGTGATTCCATGACCGAGGTTAACAATGTACCGCCCCTTCGCCCCTTGGAAGCCTTTCACCATCCTCTCCACGCCCCTCGTGATGGCCACGCGTCCGCCGTACAGGGTATTCGGGTCCAAGTTCCCCTGGAGGGTGACACGGCCGCGGGCGATCTTGACGGCCTCGACGGGATCGTGTGTCCAGTCCAGGCCGACACAGTCGTAGCCAGAATCGCACAGGTCGTCGAGAGCGTACCAGGCACCCTTGGCGAAAACGGTCATGGGCACGCGGTCGAGACCGAGTTCCGCGAGGCGCTTGGGAAGCTGTGCTGAAATCTGCCGGAGGTAGGGGAGCGAGAAGACGGCGAAGTCGTGCGGGGCGAGCTCGCCAGCCCAGGAGTCGAAGACTTGGACGATCTGGATGCGTCAGCGGGAAACGGTATTCGTGAGGGTGGAGGAGGATAGGACCTGTGCGCCCGCCTCGACCTGCCGTGCGAGGAATTCAACCACTACGTCTGTAATCCTCTGCAGCAGCGCCTTGGACTCTTCCGGCCAGGCAAAGATCCACCTCTTGATCTCGGTAAACATCTTGCTCCCTCCTCCCTCGATCATATACGCCATGAGTGTCCACGGAGCGCCAACAAAGCCAAACAGCGGGACCCGTCCATCCAGCTTCCTCCTGGTCTCCTTGATCGCCTCGAAGACGTATCCGAGCTCCTTCGTCACATCCACTTCCTTCCTGAGCTTCTCGCAGTCCTTTGGATGCCGCAGTGGTTCCGGAAACACCGGCCCCCGCTTCTCGATCATCTCCACGGCCATGCCCAGCGCTTGTGGGACAACCAGAATGTCACTGAAGATGATCGCCGCATCGATCAGCGGCTGGTACCTCTCGATTGGCTGGAGCGTGATCGTGCTCGCGATCTCGGGCGACTGGCAGATCTCGAAGAAGTCGCGAGTCCCCTTAGCGGCATTGTACTCTGTTGCACCCCCGGTAACGTCAGACGGGAAAGGGCGAGGGAGCACTCAGAGCCGGGCGGATGTACCGGGAAGGTATCTACCGGCTTCGTGGGTTACGTGTCAGCGAGCGGAATGCAATGCGTCGGATGGCCGCAAGGAGGGGTGTAGGAAGAGCACCTTGACGCATCACCCACATTGGAGGGCGATCGACCGGTAGGCCTAGATTAGCAATCGTCAGTCAGGTCGGCGGCGAGGGGCCAATTGGTCATCGTTGCCGACCTTTTGCGGCTCGCAGCAGACGGTCATTCTGTAACGGCTTGTCTGACATGGTTTTCTGTGCTGAATGGAGGGAAGGTGGAGGTTGGAGGATTGTTTTCGTTCGAGGTTCCGACAACTGGAACGAGCGGAAGTGGGGGATTAAGAACGATCGGTTGGTGCCGACTTTTGTGGGACCACTGGCTAACCGCTTGATCCCACTAGGCAGGTACTTTAGCCTGGCTAGTGAAAACCGAAACAAAACGATTACGAAACACGTAGTGTTTGAGACATCATTTTTTTGTTTATTTATTATTAGACGCTGAAACATCATAGGGCAAAGAACTCATTACGCAAACGCTGGACGAAGGCCGGTGAAAAGGGAAAAACAATCAGTGAATCCAAGAACTCCCGCTGCCAGCCCCAACTACGCAACAACACAGTTCCCTGGCAGTCCACAGGGCCCCGCTTCCTTCTCCTTCCTCTCTCTTTTCGGCACCGCCGATGCTCCATTCTTTGCCGGGGCTGGTGTGCTCTCGACAACGGCAGGAGCAGCCGCCACCTCATCGCTACCATGTAGTCACGCCGACCCGTAGGCCTTGGCCACGGTCTCGTAGAACATCTTGCCCTGAATCTCGGCGAGCTCGAGCTCCTTAGCGGAGGGGGATCGGGAACCGTCGGCACCCTATCATATATATCAGTCCACTGTTCCGGCCAAGTTCCCAAGTACATGCGAGGGGGAACCTACAGCGAAGGTACCGGCGCCCCAGGGGGATCCACCGCGAACCTCGGAGAGATCAGCGAGGATGGGGAAGGCGTGCTTGTATCCGAGAGGAACAAAGATGAGACCGTGGTGAGCGAAGGTGCTCATGGCGGCGATGGCAGTCGACTCCTGGCCTCCTCCCATGGTTCCAGTGGAGATGAACACACCGACGTACTTGCCAGAGAGAGCACCCTGGCTCCAGAGAGTGCCGGTGGTGTCGATGAACGCCTTGAACTGTCCAGGGAAGTTTCCGTAACGGGTGGGGATGCCGAAGAGGATACCATCGTAGTCGCGAAGGGTGTCGGCGGTAGCGATGGCATAGTCCCGCTTGGGAGCGGCGTGCATCTTGGCGAGGACCTCGTCGGGGAGAGTCTCGGCAACCCTGAAGGGCCATCAGCGACCAGATCCCAGCACAACGTCGGGGGCGGGCGCAGCATACTGGAAGAGGTCGACCTTTCCACCACAAGCCTCGATACCCTTCTTCTCGGCCTCAGCGAGAGTGGCAACGTGGCCGTACATGGAGTAGATGACGATAGCGATCTTGGCCATTGTTGGTGCTGTAGTGGGTTGGTTGCTTTGAGAGGGAGCGGGTCAGGTCAAGTTGTGTGGAGGACGGAGGAAGAGATCGATGTGGATGTGGATGTGGATGCTGTGCTGAGGACGAGAATTGGGAGAGTGTCGGCGGAGGAAGGACAGTTTTATATCTCCCACGCCGGCCTGGCTGTTTTGCTGCATAGACACGCCCCGCTCGCCGTGCGTCTAGATGATGCGTATCTATCCGAGGAGGTCGAGATTGAGGTGGGCCTGTTTCCGTCAAGGCGCAGCTACCCCGAACCGGAATGGGGCACGGATTGAGGTGGGCAAGCAGCCACGACTGCATGGGCGAGGCAGGCTGACACCGCTTAATCCGACCTGCAGCTTGCCCGCCCCGCCAATTTGTCAACTCTTGTAAATCAACCCTGCAACGGACGACCGCCACAAGCGGCATCCCTCCGCTTTGCAAGAATTACATACGCCGCATCAAAGCACTGCGAGGGGCAATTGGGTACGTAATGATTGTCAGCGCGGCTCTCTTGGATTCCGAGCATCTCTGCCACCCTCCGAGCACGCAATTGAGCACCCCTACATCCGAAGGCGGCACTAAAGAGTTTAGAGTTGAGTAAGGGTACTCTACTCTACTTACACGAGACCGGCCGTTCGTTTTGCTGAAGTGGTACACAATACCCACCAAAGTACAATATCTACCCACCAAAGTACAGTGTGCCCACACCACGATTAAACAAAAATAAAAAGAGGTTGCCAAGAGAGAAAAAGAGAAGGGTGGCTGGTTGCAGGGTGGCCACGGGGCGAAGGAAGCTCACGATGGTTTGTTCGCCCCCGCACGGGGTTCTGAATTCAATACGGACTGTGTGATAGGTTGCTCGTACGTGTGTACAAAGAGAAAAAATAGGAATACAACCGCCTATGTCTGAGTCGCCTTCGCTGTCGCCCTCTCACCCTGCGCAATGCGGCAACGTTGCGTGGAATGCCAAAAAGCTGCATCCCCTCAGGTAGAGCTCGACAATTTAAAACATTGTGGCCCTCCTCTCTGCACCGGCTGCATCGCTGTATGATACAGTTGGGGATGTCTGGTAGGTTCCCAGCCCAGGCAAGCACGACGCGCGCGCTGCTCGCCGGCCGTAAGGCGTGCAGTCTGGGGACGCCCCTTTGGTTTATTAAATAGAGGTGGCAGGCAATCCACAGCTCAGGCTGCGGTAGTGCTTGTACTGCACTTACAGCGATGGGGGCGACAATGGCAGCGACTGCAAGTAGCCTCTCGAGCGTTGCGGTGTCGGGGGTGGAGGACGGTGTCGTTGAATTACTGCTATGGCATGGCCGCACGGAATATCGTTGTATTGAAATCGTCCACAGGCACAGATACACCGAACGGGATCCACTTGATACCAGTTGCTAGAGAACGCGTGTACCAATGCATGGTCAGTATCCGCATACTGAACTTGTCGGACGAGCGAATGGTCCGTAGACTCAGGTAACAGCTTGGGAGTATTGCTCTACCATCGTGATACTTCTGGGCTTCCTGTAGCCGTCGAAACCGGAGATCCATACATTTTGGCCACAGTGAGTGCAAAAGATCGAGCACCGATAGTCGTCGTTCTTCCAGAATCCACTTGTTCATCACCTTCTATGAGGTTTGGGGTGTTGGGGCCGTATCGCCCCCCCCAAATGATAAGGGGTTGCATAGAGTGCTAGTGGAATATCTTCGAGGTACATACACTGCTGCTTGTTGGGAAATATCTCGGAGCTTTGCGAGATAGTCCAATGACAACCATCATGAGCGATTGACAAAGGACTTTGAGCGGCCGACAACGAATTTCCACTTGCCAACCAAGCCTTCGGTGTTGAACACCTCTCCCGGATTCTCTCCTACAGGGGAACGAGTACGGACGAGGTTCGGTTCGGTACTTATCGCTGAGTGAAGATGTGAAAGAAACCACCGCCACGATGACACTGATTCCCCTTCAACAAAAGCCCAGACAATCATTACCGCATGGCTGTCGGCATCAACAGGTGGTTACTATACCAAAAGAACAGTGAGGCTGAGAATCTCCTTTGTGAAGGTATTGTCCATTGCGAGGAAGAAACGACAGTAGGGCAAACGAAGAAGCGATGAAAGCGACGTACACCTTCATGCTCCTCCGCAGCCAATATCGCAGTCGCTTCCGGATCGGCAGTGCGTATCGCATCGGCGTATGTAGATACATGGGCGGAAAGTTTTGCAAACTGAGCTGCTTTGGGCTGTAGATCGTCGCCGAGAGCCAGTTTTTTTTTCTTTTTCTTTTTCGCTTTTTTAGCTGCTTCGAACTCTATGCCGATGTGCGACAGCGTCTTGGATCATTGCGGTTGTTGTTGCCTTGCTGATGGTGATAAGAACACGTTGTAACCAATAATCGTGCCGAGAACTTGAACTCCTTTCCACCGGCCCCATGCCCATGCAATTGTGTTCTTCCTCAACCACCACCACCACCACCGTAAAACACTCCTTTACCGCAGAATATGTTGCATTGACCTTGAAAGGCACCCGGTATTCGCGTGTACACGGACAGCAGTGATAGAAGTCGATCGATGGCAACGTGATGGTGGATTGGATTCGATGAAGATTTCGATCCGCCAATCCTACCCCGCTTGAAATCCTGCAGGCGCCGCAGCCACCCTTCTCTTTTTCTCTTGACAACCTCTTTTTGATTTTATTTGATTGTGGTGTGGGCACACTGTGGATACTTTGGTGGGTATTGTGCACCACTTCAGTAAAACGATGCACCTTTTCTTGTTTAGAGTTGTCGGTTACATAAGTTAAGCATATTCTATCGACGGAGTTGATTCCGTCCACCTTTGAATTGCGCTGGCCCCGGGGAGGCAAAGAGGCACCTGGGTACGTGTATACACAACCTCCGCTACTCGAACTGCCTGTTTGCCGTGCGAGAACAGGACAAACCACCGCCAGCAAGCAACCATCTACGTATGCTCTCCAAGCTGCAGCCAACCCTTCCGAATAGGCGGAGGAGGCCAGCCTCCATACGTGCGTATCCACGCACCTATTTCTGTCCGTGGCGATGTCGCCGAAGTGTGCGGCAGCGGGGATACAGGGCAAGCAAGCAGATATCCACCGAGCTGGAGGGATGGCAGTGGTGATCGCTAAGCGCGTGTAGAGTACCTACGGTAATCGAGTTGCCTTTTCTCTAGATAAGGCAAGCCTGTGCCTGACTTAGCTGCCTGTCCGCTGTTTCGCATTGAGACCGCATCCATATTCCCCGCACATGCATGCAGCCAGCGGAGTTAGGCCGCACTATGTACCATCGGCCTTGCTGGATGGCTCCGATTCTGTCGGGATCAATGCTGGTCCATGGGAATTCGGCGTGGTGGCTATTGACGCGTCCGGTTTGTCGGCTGTCGTGTTTGCTAGATATGTGCATGTATAACCAGATAAGGCCGTATCATGCAGAAGCAGCTCTTTCTCGCAGTGATTTCCGCGTCCGTGCGCACACTCCGCGCGCACATGTGCCATATGACTTGTGAGGCATATAGGTTCGTCTTTCCTGCCACGGATGGCACCAGCAGACCGTGCCTGCCGAACAAATCGATCGGCATTCCTTGCCACATCCGGGGGTTTTCCTTCAGTCGACGGCAAACCCCGAACGTCGTTCCCGGCAGGAGTCGGGAACAGCGCCCGGCCCGAAAATTGATGGTTAATAAGTATTTCCTTCCCTCGAGGTGATCCGGCAGTGATGACTAAACACCATACTAACCCCAGCAAGGTTCCCCGTCCCTCCAGACCAAGAGATATCTATGTAGTATATAGTCTATCTAAGGCTCCTCCGCCTCGCCTCGCCTCGCTTCGCCTCACCTACAAGCAGCAAGGTTTCGAGTCAGCAAGCTGCGGACGAACGTGTTTCATGGGATAAAACGTGTATGTATGTTCGAAGGCCCGCGTATCTTGAGAGGGAGGCAAGGAATTAGTGAGAGACATCCAATCGGTACATTGCATGTCCTTTTCAATGGGTTTGGTTGATCCTGTGTGTTGCGTACATATCTATACGGACTGTGGGCGCAACACGGCTCAAATAGGCCAAGGCCTTACCTGCTGTTCCCCTGAGTGGTCGATCGAGTGGGTCTTGATACTTCCGGAGAGGTCTGTGGGTTTCATTTTTGCTCTTCTCTTCTCGGAACCCTTTCTCCCTGCGGCTATCCCTGAGTCGAAGAGAAGAAGAAGAAAGACTTTCTTTTGCTTTCCCTTTCACACACGCCTCGTTCGACAATCTCGTCTGCATTCGCTTCCACGTTCGCTCTCACTCTTCTTCCCACCGCGTGGGCCAAACGGATCGAATAATTCACCGGCCGAACCGTACACGGTCGAGGAAAAAGAAGCGTGGCAGCTAAGGAGACGAAAAGACAGAGAAATCGCAGACAAAACGAAACAACATCTTCAACGCAGCCAAGCGAAACGAAAGGTGTTGCTCAAATGTTTTGATCATCTGCAACTGTCACTGCACACCGTTTCCATGCAACCAGCTCTCCCCCTGCCAACAGCAGAGCCCCTGTGAGTTTGAAGGAAGAAGCAGCTGCATCTGCGTCGTTCTCCTCCTCCTTCCCTCCATCACCGGTATGTGAATTGTTGATTGCTGTCAACACTTTCGTTGTTGCCTCTACTTTCCTCCCTCCACACACAAGATCGATAGACACAAAGAATCACAGGCTGTCCTGGCTGTCTTTCTCCACACCCAATCTCCCTTATCCACCACTACGATCAACCAAACTAACGGCGAGCCATGGCAAGCACACCACTTACACCCACGAAAAGGTTCGGCCTAGGTAGACAACGTCGTCCTTCACTTCGCTCCTACGCTTCCATCAACAACAACGAAAGCATCCCTTCGACGCCCTCGCTCACTCCCCAGATCTCGCGAGAAATGCTGGCCCGCAAGACAAGCTACAACCAACTCACACAGAACTCCCTGGCCTCCATCCCCGACTCAAGCGCCGGATATGGCGTGCGACAGGCCGCCAAGTCCGGAGATGTCGAGGTGGGGGATATGGTCAACACCCCCGGCGGAATGCATGGCATAGTCAAGTTTATCGGCAACGTGAAAGGGAAAGGCGGCGTCTTTGTCGGCGTGGAACTTGAGGGAGAGCTTGCTGGGAGAGGGAAGAATGATGGCGCTGTGGATGGGTAAGGACACCCGTGAAGCTTTGTTCGAAATGCTCTGCCCTGTCCTGCCGTGTCGCGGTGGCTTCTGTGCCATTTGGGGCAATCTTAACTTGTCACGATTTCGTTTTCTCCGACTTTTATGGCTGACTGACCGACCGCGTTGACGTGTCTCTTGCAGAGTTCGATACTTTACAACAGCACAGCCCCAGTCCGGCATCTTTGTTCCTCTTGCTCGAGCCAGCAAACGGCATTCAACGGACTCCTCACAAGCCCCGCCGACTCCGACAATCGCCGATATGCCGTCGAACCTTGTTCCGCCGTCCCTAACGCCCAGCCGTGTTCGCCCGGAGTCACCTGCTGGCCGCGCCTTCAGTAGCGCTATAAAGCCTTCCGGCAGTGGACGGCCATCTCTTTCGGGCCGACCGGAAAGTCCGGTGCGAAGGATGAATACACCCGGCTCCCTTGGTGGACCACCGAGACCGAGTCTGCTCCCCCCGACCACTCCGCGAGCTGGGTCCGCAATGGGCTCACGGATCGGTGCACTTTCGCCTACTCCGGGCTTGGGACGGCCAAACTTCCAGGGGCGTTCAAGAGCAGGCAGTGTGGCGGGAAGTGTAGCAGGCGATTATCGAAACGGCGGTACACCGACAATAGCAACACCCAAGGCACCGAAAACACCAACATCACAACTGCACACGCTGAAGCAACCGAAATCTAACCTGGCGTTGAGGAGTGGGAGCTCCTTGGGAATTTCGAGGCCGGGCAGTTCGCTGGATAGACATATGGAGGAGGAACCTATGCCGGCCCCTTATCACCACCAGAATTACTCTTCTTCTCCGATCGACTCTGGCATAGGCATGGCGAGAAGTGAGGAGATGGACAGTATCATTGCGTCGCTAAAGGTCGAATTGGCAGACAAGGACCGGCAATTACAAGGGCAGGCAGCGTCATTACTAGAGATGGAGGCGTCATTGACCGAGCTTCAGAATCTGATGAACGGCGGTATGATGTCTCCTTCCTTCGAAGATGCGGACACTTCGCAACTGCGGACTTTGCTGCGCGAGAAGAATGAGAAGATCGCACACCTCACAGCCGAGTTCGATGCACACCGACAAGACTTCCGAAGCACGATCGATACGCTTGAGCTTGCCAGCTCGGAAACGGAGCGGGTGTACGAGAAGCGGGTTGCGGACCTCATGGAAGATATCCGGGAGCTGCAGGACCGGAATGAAGACGTCGACTCTGTAGCTCGTCAGCTTAAGCAGCTCGAGGAGTTAGTGGCCGAGTTGGAGGAAGGGCTTGAGGATGCGAGGCGCGGCGAAGCCGAGGCGAGGGGTGAAGTGGAATTTCTCCGCGGCGAGGTGGAGCGGAGTAGGGAGGAGCTGCGGCGGGAGAGAGAGAAGAGCGCCGCTGCCGTGGCGAATGCTGCCGTCGGCAAGATGATGCGCAATGGACAGGATGAGGTTGAGAAGAAGGACGATGAAATTCGGGGTCTTAAGGCGATAATACACTCCCTCTCCAGGGATTCGGTTGCTCTGGACGATGGCACGGCGGCGAATCACCCCAAGGTTAACGGCGCGGAGCTGGTTAAGGAGCGGCAGAACGGCGAAAAGCTGAGCCAGGAGATCACTGAACTCCAGAACCAGATTAAGAACAAGGTTAATCGGGAAGAGGAGCTGGAGCGTGAGATCGAAGAACTTCGCAAGAAGAGGGAAGCGAGAACATCGGCATCCTCCGAGAAAACGGTTTCTGCATGGGGAGGCAGGGTTGTGTCGGGGGGTTCGGCGGAGAGGATTGGTTGGAGAAACAGACAGCTGTCTGGCTCCGGCAACTCACTCAGGAAGCTTCAGCTCGACACAACGCCGATCAAGGAGCCGCCGATTTCGGAGGGAAAGGACAGTTCCGAGTTGACGCCCATCGACTCGGATGCGGACTCGACGGTCCCTTGGTGCGAGATCTGTGAGACCGGTGGCCACGACATATTGACGTGCACCAACATGTTCGGATCTGGTGCTGGTGGGCCGGCTTCTGCTGGTCCCAATGGATCGACGACTGCCGCCGCCGCTGCCGCCGCTGCAGAGCAGGAGGAACACACGCCCGCGTCGTCTCCTCTGCCGCTGCGACGGAAGGAGTCCGTTTCTTTCGCGGACGGTCCGAGCGGGATCCCTCCCTCCACTTCCCCTGCTCCTCCGACCACAATTTCGTCCGCCACCACCGAAGACGATTTCTCGGTCGAGACCCCGATCGCGGACAAGAAGAAGAGCGTGCACCTTCCTCACCTCCCTCCCCCACCCCCAGTTGCGGACATGAGTTCGTCGTTCGGACCTTTGGCGGGTAAGGACAGTGGAACGGTGGATATGGATAAATGGTGTGCGCTCTGCGAGCGCGACGGGCACGACAGCCTCGACTGCCCAGAGGACACCGATGATTAAGCCGCTGCAGTGGTGTTGCATTGGTGTTGAGCTTGGTCTTTGGATCTCTCTTCTTGAACTTCTGGGGGTGTTAAATTTCCCGTGTGCAATTCGTGCTTTTATTGGGAGGCCGGAATGCGGAGGCGGCGACGAAGGTTCATTCAATTATGGATGCGATGTTTTGATGATATACTATCCTAGACCCCCAGAAGACGATTCTAATGTGTGATCCTTTCCTTCCCTACTCTATTACGACTATGTGATGTCTGCTTCTTTTCCTTCTTTTTTTTTTGTTTGAGGTTGTGGGTCATCGGTATGATTGTAATGCGGTGCAGCGGTCATGTATGTCGTATGGTAGCTTAAAATCTGTACAGAGGGATGATTTCTCTAATGCATACTAGAGCAAGTTTGGTGATGTGGGTCGTACTATCTGTAACAGATGATATCATCCGGAAACAAAGCCAGCCTATTTCCCAAGAAGGCTGAGTGTATGACTGAGTGATATATCGTGAGGAGAATTCCATCACGTTCTGGATCGTTCGGCAACTAGCCGTTTATGGACTAGTACAGGCTGGTGCCCGTTCAGAGCAGTTTCCTATTTTTCCTCGCTGGTATTTTTTTAGGGCTCAATATGGTTTCTTCACAGTCCACCCTACAGAAAACGAAGACGAAGCTTGTGGGCGCGGCGATTATATTAGGTGCTTTTTTTTTCTGGAAATGGCTTGGCTTGCAGAACACCATCGAAGCGGAAAGATGCTGATGGAAGCAGGTGGAATCTGCGGGTCGCACGGGTGGAGGTATGTGCGCTGCTATGTATGGAAAGGAGGCTAGAAAAGCAAGAGGGGGAAACGATCGAGGGTAAGAGAGAAAAGAGAAACGTGAGCTCGAGAAATGTACATAGAGGCCACCGACTCGGGAGAAAGTTCCTGTCCTGCGAAGATCCCGAATCGACTTACCTACACTCCGGTTACAAGGAGGTACATAATATACCGTACCAGCTGCGCCGCTCGTCCCAAGACTTTGCCTCCAAGCCTCATACCCTTCCCTTTTTAACCAACGCCAACTGCTCTCACTTATCATACAACAACACACTCTAGCTTGAACCCACACCCCCGAGGTAGATTTAACTCTGCTTGCGTCTCCTCCCCTTGTCCGCTCTTCCTCCAAAAAGAAAGGAGAGAAAAGAAAAGAAAAAACCGTGTTGTCGATACATACACCCAGCCCCTCCCTCCCACACACTGCATCCTCCGAAAGGACCCTGATCGAACCGCAACACCACAACGAACACCTCGACACAACTCGATCAACAGCAGAGCTTCTTCCGCCCTCTTCGGCACACCCTATCCCTACCTACCTCTCCTACCCGACACACACCCACTAGCAAATATGTCAACGAAAGGAAGCACGACTCATCTTTACGATGTTCTCGAGATTCAGCCGAGCGCGTCGGAACAGGAGATCAAAAAGGCGTACAGGAAACTTGCGATGGTACGTCCAAGGCGCACCCCATTCTCTCCCTTCTCTCTGACCCCTCTAAAACCCAAAAACTGTGTCCCCGCTAACACCGCCTAGAAATACCACCCCGACAAGAACGCTCACGATCCAGCTGCTGCGGACAAGTTCAAGGACGTTGGACATGCGTACGTTTTCATTCTACCTTATGAATGGTGGTTGCTTGCTTACGCGGCGAGAACACAGCTACGAGATTCTTTCGGACCCCCAGAAGCGACAGGTCTACGACCAGTACGGTGAGGAGGGTCTCAACGGCGATGCTGGTATGGGGGCCGGCATGTCGGCGGAGGACTTGTTCTCCCAGTTCTTCAGTGGCGGAGGCGGCATGTTTGGCGGCGGCAGCGGAATGCAGCAGCAGGGTCCCAAGCGGGTATGTCGTGGCCACATCAGTAAAGCTCGGGTTGTCGGGTGCTAACGTTTCTCCGTCACGCAGAGCCGAGACATCGTTCACGTCCACAAGGTTTCGCTCGAGGATCTCTACAAGGGAAAGGTCTCTAAGCTCGCATTGCAAAAGAGTGTTCTCTGTTCGAAGTGCGACGGCCGTGGCGGTAAGGAAGGTGCCGTTAAGAAGTGCAGCGGTTGTGGCGGCGCGGGTATGAAGACGATGATGCGTCAAATGGGCCCTATGATCCAGCGTTTCCAGACTATCTGTCCCGACTGTAGTGGGGAGGGAGAGATCATCCGGGACAAGGACCGGTGCAAGCAGTGTCACGGAAAGAAGACCGTCACCGAGCGCAAGGTACTCCACGTTCCCGTCGACAAGGGTATGCAGGCGAACCAGAAGATCACCTTCAACGGCGAAGGTGACCAGGGCCCGGATATCGTCCCCGGCGACGTTGTATTCATCATTGAGCAGAAGAAACACGATCGGTTCGAGAGGAAGGGCGACGATCTTTACTACAAGGCTGAGATCGATCTGTTGACGGCTTTGGCCGGCGGCACTATCGTTATCGAACACCTCGATGATCGCTTCCTGCAGGTGTCAATCTTGCCCGGCGAGGTCATTTCTCCTGGTGAGCCTTTCCACGATGGCCCGACCCGCACTCCCTCGAGGTTTATGCTGACAGCTATAACTAGGAACCGTTAAGCAGATCCGCGGACAGGGTATGCCATCATACCGTCACCACGATATGGGTAACCTGTACATCCATTTCGACGTCAAGTTCCCGGAAGACAACTTTAACACACCGGAGAAGCTTATGCTCCTCGAGGAGGTCCTCCCACCGAGGGCCCTCCCCGAGCTCAACCCCGATGCTATGGTGGAAGATGTCGTTCTGGAGCCCGTAGACGAGCGGGATCAAGCACGCGCTCAGCAGCAGGGCGGTCATGGCATGCACGACGAGGACGACGACATGCACGGCGGCAGCGGTGAACGTGTACAGTGTGCATCGCAGTAAGCTGGAACGGACGGCGAGAGAACTCGATGGAGGCTGGTGGTGATGATGGCGGAGATGATCGGTCGATTTCTTTCATTCCCACCTTTGACAATTCCGTTTGTTCTCTTGGTTTTTTTCCTCTTGTTTCCTCGGCAAGCTTTTCTTTTGGGGGGGATGGGTGGGTGCGAGGCGTAGATTGGTTGATTGAAGCTGTAGTTCTTTTTTTAAAAGGGATTTCGCGGTCTTTTTTCTCTTTCTCCGTATTTTTCAGAGGGCGCTGGTCAGGCCGATCGCCCGGTACGTGTAGATCTGGAAGCGGTTTATTTGTTGCAAAGCCCATTCAACTTTCTTCGTGATGAGTTCTGTTTTTGTTGTACAATCCTCTTTGGGGGGTTTTTTTTTTGGTTTTTCTTTACGATGGCTTTTCCCTCAAGATGGGGTCAAGCCTTTTTTTTTCTTTTTCCATCGTGGTTCCCGGACCTTCAGGTTTCGGCATCTATTGACATCCCCTCCCCCGTGACAGCCCAGCCTAGCCCAACCCCACGCGTGAAAGGAACCCCACCATAGAAAACGCGCTTTACGCATCTCATCACCATCGCTCACACGCTTCCCATCTGCCGCCAACCTACCAAAAAATAAAAACGAAAATGATTCTCTTCCGCCTGCACCTCCGCCGGCGCCCACCGCGCATTGCTCCAATCCGGTCTTTCAGCAGCACCCCGCACACGCTCGCGCGCACAGCCGTCCGCACCGCCAAAGAGAGCAAACGCCGCCAGAAACTCTCGGTCGAGGACCTATCCAGTGGGCCCGGACGCCCGCCGCTGCCACAGCTGCCCGTGGACCGTAGCCGGGGGACGCGTATCCACAAAACATGGCCCGAAGTCCCTCAGGGCCCGCTAGCGGCGCCTGTCTCCTCCCCCACCGCCGCCGTCCTGGAGGAGAGGCGCTACCCGACGGTGGTGCAACAGGCGCTGGAAAACATGCAGCGGCTCGGTCCCGAGATCGTGCTGCTGACGCGGGTCGGCGGGTTCTACGAGCTGTACTTTGACGCCGCCGAGCAGTGGGCTGGCCGGCTCGGGCTCAAGGTCGGAGAGAAGAAGACGGTCGCGGGCCCGGTCGCCATGGCGGGATTCCCCTGGTGGCGGTTGGAGCAGTTTCTCAAGGTGCTCGTCAAGGAAGAGGGCCAGTACGTCGCCATCTGCGAGGAATATGCGAAGCCCACCACCCCCGAGGGCGAGTTCATCACGGGAGAGTTGATGTTTGACCGACGCATCCAGAGGATCGTCACCCCCGGAACCCTGATCGACGAGGAGTGGATCGAGGCTGGAGAGAACCACTTCCTCCTCGCGCTGGAGAATGGGGACGCTGGGGAGTTAGGGATCGCGTGGACGGATTTGGGGACCGGTGAGGTGTGGTGTAGTACGTGTGGCAGGGATGGGCTGGCGGCGGAGCTGGGACGGATCAGTCCGAGGGAGGTGGTGGTCAAAAGCGGAGAGACGGCGCTGGAGGGAATGAGGGGGGGGTTGGGCACTTGGGTGCTTACGACGCACGACCTGTCGACGGCGACAGAGAGGAAGGCAACTGTCGAGAGGTGGGAGGGCGTGACCGCGGAAGGGGAAGAGGTGAATAGGGAGGAGCTGGAGAAGCTGAGTAGACTGGAGCGTGCGGCCGCCGAGCGGCTGCTGGATTATGTTGAGTCGAGGTTGCCCGGGATCGATGTGAAACTACAAGCACCAGTTAGGAGAAAAGCGAGTGAAGTTATGGGTATTGATGTTAACTCGATGAGAGGTTTGGAGATCAAGGCCACGCTGAGGGATGGCTTCGCAAAGGGGAGCCTGTTGCATACGGTTGATCGGACGGTCACCCGGGGTGGGAAGAGATTGCTAGGGAACTGGTTGTGTATGTTCCTTTCCTTCTGCCCCCCACCCACTTTGGCTGAAGATGTTCCAACTGATATTGCCTCTCCTTAGCGAACCCGTCGACAGATATCCGTGTCATCGAAGCGCGCCTTAATACTGTAGAAGCCTTCCTTGAAGACCATGCTCTCCGTGAAGATATTCCGGCATTGTTGAAGCGCACCTACGATTCCCAACGCATCGTGCAGAAGTTCTCGCTCGGCCGAGGCGACGCCGACGACCTCGTGGCGTTGGCCCGCACCATCGAGGTCACCGCCGACATCCTCCGCCGACTGAAGCGTGCGGATGACAAGGAGACATTCGCACCGATCCTGAAGCGCTTGAACGTTCCCACGTCGCTGGCGAAGACGATCGTCGGGTCGATCGATGAGGATGGGCTTAGGAGACAACAGGCTGAGGTTGCGGACGTGGCCGCAGCGCTGTCCCAGGCGGCGGATACGGACGAGATGACGGAGAGCACGAAGGAGGCTTTGCTGCCTGAGGTAGTCGAGGTTGGCGCCAAGAAGACGAAGAAGGGGAGGAAGAGGAGGATTTCGAGGGGGATTGAGAACTCTATCAAGAGCGCTGCCCTTTGGGAGACGGAGGGTGACGAGGCGTGGGTCATGAAAAAGACGTTCGTTTGGCCTCCATACACTGACCGTGAGAATGGCTGGCTAACCCGAAAAACTTCATTACAGAGCGAGTCCGGTGCTGCGGGAAACGCATGCACGCTTGGAGGCCTTGCGAGAAGCGAAAGGCCATCTCGAAGTGCACCTTCGAAACAAGCTGAGTATGTTGGTGTGGTTCTCTGAGCGCGGTCCTCTGACCCTCTCTGATTCGGGACTAGATGTTCAGAGCCTTACGCTTAAATGGAGTCCACAGCTGGGGCACTACTGCCACATCAAAGGCAAGGATGTGAATATCCCTAACGTGACCAGCGTTTCCTCGTCGAGGACGACGAGGTCATTCTTACATCCGGTAATCATTCAATCTCACTCGGTCGCTCACCCCGCACTTGCTGATGGATGTACGCAGGAATGGACGAAGCTCGGTGAAACGATAAGCAACATCCGATTGCGCATCCGTGCCGAGGAGAAAGTCGTCTTCCACAACATTCTGCGGATGGTATCCGGCCACATCTCGCAGCTCCGCCGCAACGCCGCAGTACTGGACGAACTCGATGTCGCATCCTCCTTCGCTCTCCTCGCCCGGCAACAGAACCTGACCAGACCGACCCTCACACAGGACCAGAAACATAAAATAGTGGGTGGGAGGCATTTCACGGTCGAAGTTGGTCTCCAGGAGGACGGGAAGCAGTTTGTGAGCAATGACTGCTTCGTGGGTGATGTTGAACGACTGTGGTTGGTCACTGGGTACCTCTCTCCCGTCCCTCTCGCCGTACATAGCTAACCCCCTCTAGCCCCAACATGGGCGGCAAATCGACCTTCCTCCGCCAAAACGCACTAATCAGCATCCTCGCACAAACCGGCTCCTTCGTACCCGCCACACACGCCTCGCTCGGCATCGTGGACAATATCTTCTCCCGCATCGGCAGCGCCGACAACCTCTACGCGAGCCAGTCGACCTTCATGGTGGAGATGCTCGAGACCGCCCAGATCTTGCGTAGTGCGACTCCGCGCTCCTTCGTGATAATGGACGAAGTCGGCCGGGGCACAGCACCGAAAGACGGTGCCGCCGTCGCCTACGCCGTGTTGAAACACCTCGTGGACAGGAATCGGTGTCGCGCTTTGTTCGCAACCCATTTCGTCGAACTTGGGAAGTGGGTACAGGGAGATGCAAAGGTGGCGACATGGTGTACAGATGTCAAGGTCGATAAGGATGAGGGTTCGTGGACGTTCGTGCATCGCCTTCGCAGGGGCGTTAGCACCGAAAGCCATGCGTTGCGCGTCGCGAAGATGGCAGGCATGCCTGCGGAGGTACTAGGAATCGCACAGGATATCCTGAGTGCTGGTCAGGACGTTGCCCAGGAGGGGGGGAGAAAGGGAAAGGAAAGGGAGGGTGATTAAGCAGTGCTTGACCGGAGGGGGGATCGATCCATAAAAAGGTAAATGGATGGTAGGGTTATGTACGATATGATGTGACACCAACTGCAAGGAAGGGGGAGGGTTTGTGACTGTAGGAATCGATATAACGTGTATTTTCGGCGCAGTGGACTGCTCTACGTGCGAGCGCAGGTTTCCGCTCAGAATTGCAAATGGAGGTTGGTGCTTGATCGGGATACCACGGGGGATGTGGAACACCACACCTGCCAACTAAGTATGCAGAATGGTTCACCTTCCCATTTCCGACAGACAGCCTTGGTGGCCATCCCTCGCCGCCTGCTATCTACTATGTACATTCTCTCCGCAGCCGCACAGGTGAGGACTCCACCATGATTCGCCTTTATGGTTGGTGTGTACCGGCGCGGCTCACTGGGCTGCGTGTTTATATGGCCGGTGTTGCCTCTACTACGACGGGATAGATGAGATTTTGGGTTGAATAAAAAAAATATTTGCGCACAAGGGGTATGGCTCAGTGGCTATGCACATCACTATCTTCGGGTTCGTCCCACAACTTGTCAAGGAACCGGCCATAAGTAGCATCAGTGCGCTTCACTACCGGTTTCGTGTCCCCATAATTCATGCTCCTCGTTGTGTAGATTGAATTTTGTAATTGCACTAGGTATATGCCGGCATTTGTTACGGGTTGAGGCAAGAGCAATTGTGATCTCGTTGCTGGACCTAAGTACTTGAGGAATGGATAAGTGCATCCCTCATACCCTCTTACACCTGAAGTTTCACGAGGCTTCTAGCTCTTGGATAGTATGTACATACTACATACGTAGCTGCAGTAGGTCGCCGCGAGAGCCAGGCAAGTGAAGCACATACTGGCTCCTATAGGTGTTGTCATCGAAGCTTCGTCCTTGTTGCTCCCAGCCCTTTGCTTACCGATCTACAATCCTCCAGCTTCAGCTACCCGAAGCATTCAATAACAATCCGTGGTCACAGTCAATAAGCGGGACCCATTTTTCAGACATGCCGAATCCATATCGAGCTGTAGCCTCCGAGGAGAACGCTTGACCCTGTATAGAGAGAGAGAGACTTCATTTGTTGCATCCGGCCTATCTAGATCGCGGCAAATTGCACTAAATTTTCCTCGCCGCCCTGACGAGTGGAGGCGAAAGCCCCCATTAGTCAGTACGTTGCGGCACTCTTTGCATACCAAAAGAAACAAACAAAACAACATAACTACTCCTCTTCCTTCAACCTGTCCTCCTCTCTGGAAGATACGCTTCCGCCTCCCCGATCCACCTCGTCACACCGCCTCTTCAGCCTCACCTCTGTCTTCCCTAGGAAGGCTAATATAGCGTCACTGCATCTCGCATCTGCAAAGGGTTTTGCCATATCCCACCTCCGCTTGTGTTTGCCAGTCTTCTTCCGAATCTCCACCCACAGGTCAGCCTGTTGCATCTTCCATGATCTGCAATTCTTGAAGAGGTGTTCTCGGGTCTGAACTGCTCCAGACTCGCAGAACCAGCACTCATCACTGATCTGGTTTCCCGTCCACTTGAGGTACTCCACCGCCAGGGCATGGCCGGTTTTCAGCTGGCAGTATCGTCCCGTGATAGTCTTCGGAGCTGCGGATACGCGTGAATCTGGTTGATGTGACTGTACACCCCGATTCCGGATGCCGTAGAGTCGGTTTTTTACTCGCTCGTAAGCCCAGTCTGATGACTCTTTCCACTTGGCTTCACTAGCAATACGCTTCAAGTGAGCAAGAGATGCTTGGGGGGGGGGCATTACACACTGGCCATAGCGGTCTGAGTAGCGGCAGAGCTCCATCATGCCCCTCTAGTTCGTCTGCAGAAAACTCTGCCCAGGTATCTGCTTGCTCATTTCCCGCAATAACCTCCCATGTGCTGGGCACCATCTGATCTCCACTGGACATCTCACTCTTGTCAAAGCCTTACTTGCCTGTTGACCCTGTATAGTGTTGCATCCGCAAGGTCGATCTCATCTGGGCCGCAGATCGGACGCTTGCCCACCCGTCAACCGGCCGCGAGGTACGTGGACGGGGCACGGGGTTTCCGGGTAAGGTGGTAGTGGCCCAGTTCGTCAACCGGTCGGAACATATGCGCCCCACAATCAAAGTGACTCCAAGATACCTCCACCGACCAGATTCCGTCCCGGATCACCGAGTCTCACAACTGAGAATTTGCCGAAGCCTGAAGGACACGAGGACGACAGAGCTGGTTGAAAGGTTTCATGTGAATGCCTTCCGAATCACGCGAACGGAAACAAAAGGAGAAATTACACAATACCCCCAACGCCGCAGCAAAGGGATTTTTTTTGTTTAATCATACTCGCATTCGACCTATATAGATCATGGCGGCGTACATTTTGCCCAGTTTTCCTCTCCGCAGTCCGCGCGGTGGCGGCTCGTTGCAAGCTCCCCCTTTGCCCTCCGCCCAGGCCTGTCCCAAGAAAGAGTAGATGCGCCCAAGGAAATTAACAAAGGGAAGAACAAAAGAAAATCGCGATCCGTCCCCTACTCCTCGCCTTCAGATGCCATGAATGAGGGGGTGGGAAGGAACAGCGGGAGTTCCTCCCCCTCCTCCTCCACAGCCCCCGGCGTCTCCGCCTCTTCCCCCTCGGGCCTCCAGCCGTTCCCGCCGCTCCCGGAGCTCCCACTCGGACACCTCACTCCCGGCGTCGCCTTCTTCTTCCAGCGGCGGCACCAGTCTTCCCACGTCCGTAGAGGCGAGAAATTCCAGTACTGACCGCCCACACCTCCCATCGGCCAGCAGGTCCCGGACCGTCCACCTGCTCTTCCACCTCTTGGTCTCCTTCAACACCTCCGCCGACAAAATCTTCTGTTGCATCTTCCACTCCGGACACACCTTGAAGAGGTGGTCTCTCGTTTGCGAGGGGCACTTGCACCCCGCAGCAAAGGGAGGGAAGGAAACGAACTCCCAACTATAAAAGCGCCATTTCGGAAATTATACAACAATGAAAACCTTCGACGGAAAGAAAAAAGATGTGGATAGATAGGAACATATAGCAACGCTTGGTGTTAGAGGTCACAGAAGTGTCCATTGTGGGTTACTGCCCGATACATGCAATGGCCTCGACGTTATTGACTCGTGTTGGAAAGCAGTCGCATAATAGCCTCATTATCTCTCACAATGGCTAGGCGCAATGGCGTGTAACCACGACTGTCAGCGGCTCGATTTTGGCGCCCTTCTCGATGAGGAGTAGCGCCACGGCCTGAAGGTCGCCCCTGATGGCCAGGTGTAGCGGTGTATTGTCATCATTGTCAACGGCTTCGATATTGGCGCCCTTCTTGATGAGGAGCAGCGCCACGGCCTGAAGGTCACCCCTGATGGCTAGGTGTAGCGGTGTACGGTCATCGTTGTCAACGGCTTCGATATTGGCGCCTTTCCCGATGAGGAACAGTGCCACGGCCTGAAGACCATTCCTGATGGCCAGGTGTAGCGGTGTAAGGCCACCATAGTAAACGGCTTCGATATCGGCGCCCTTCTCAATGAGAAGCCGTGCCGTAGTCTCAGCGTTGGCCAAGATGGCCAGGTGTAGCGGTGTAAGGCCATCATTATCAACGGCTTCGATATTGGCGCCCTTCTCGATGAGGAGTGCCACAGCCTGAAGGCCACCCCGGGTGGCTAGGTGTAGCGGTGTACGGCCATCGTTGTCAACGGCTTCGGCATTGGCGCCCTTCTCGACGAGGAGTGCCACGGCCTGAAGGCCACCCCTGACGGCTAGGTGCAGCAGTGTACGGCCACCATTATCAACGGCTTCGGTATTGGCGCCCTTCTCGATGAGAAGCCGTGCCATAGTCTCAGCATTGGCCAAGACGGCCAGGTGTAGCGGTGTAAGGCCATCATTGTCAACGGCTTCGATATTGGCGCCCTTCTTGATGAGGAGCAGCGCCACGGCCTGAAGGTCACCCCTGATGGCTAGGTGTAGCGGTGTACGGTCATCGTTGTCAACGGCTTCGATATTGGCGCCTTTCCCGATGAGGAACAGTGCCACGGCCTGAAGACCATTCCTGATGGCCAGGTGTAGCGGTGTAAGGCCACCATAGTAAACGGCTTCGATATCGGCGCCCTTCTCAATGAGAAGCCGTGCCATAGTCTCAGCGTTGGCCAAGACGGCTAGGTGTAGCGGTGTACGGCCACCATTATCAACGGCTTTGATATTGGCGCCCTTCTCAACGAGAAGCATTGCCACAGCCTCAGCACCAGCCAAGATGGCCAGGCGTAGTGGTGTAAGGCCATCATTGTCAACAGCTTCGAAATTGGCGCCCTCCACAATGAGAAGCCGTGCTAGAGTCCTAGCGTCAACCAAGACAGCCAGGTGTAGCGGTGTACGGCCATCATTGTCAACGGCTTCGATATTGGCGCCCTTCTGAATGAGAAGCCGTGCCACAGTCTCAGCGTTAGCCAAGGTGGCCATGTGTAGTGGTGCAAGGCCATCATTGTCAACGGCTTCGGTATTGGCGCCCTTCTCGATGAGGAGTGCCGCGGTCTGAAGGCCACCCCTGACGGCTAGGTGTAGCGGTGTACGGCCACCATTATCAACGGCTTCGATATTGGCGCCCTTCTGAATGAGAAGCCGTGCCAGAGTCCCAGCGTCAACCAAGACGGCTAGGTGTAGCGGTGTGCGGCCATCATTGTCAACGGCTTCAATATTGGCGCCCTTCCGAATGAGAATCCGTGACACAGTCTCAGAGTTAGCTAAGATGGCTAAGCGTAGCGGTGCAAGGCCATCATTGTCAACGGCTTCGATATTGGCGCCCTTTTCGATGAGGAGTGCCACGGTCTGAAGGCCACTCCTGACTGCAAGGTGCAGCGGTGTACAGCCACCATTATCAACGGCTTCGATATTGGCGCCCTTCTGAATGAGAAGCCGTGCCACAGTCTCAGAGTTAGCCAAGATGGCCAGGCGTAGCGGTGTAAGGCCACCATTGTCAACGGCTTCGATATTGGCGCCCTTTTCGATGAGGAGTGCCACGGTCTGAAGGTCACCCCTGACGGCTAGGTGTAGCGGTGTACGGCCACCATTATCAACGGCTTTGATATTGGCGCCCTCCACAATGAGAAACCGTGCCACAGCCTCAGAGTTACCCGCGATGGCCAGGTGTAGCGGTGTACGGCCACCACTGTCAACGGCTTCGATATTGGCGCCCTTCTGAATGAGGAGTGCCACAGTCTGAAGGCCACCCCTAGCAGCTAGGTGTAGCGGTGTACAGCCACCATTATCAACGTCTTCGATATTGGCGCCCTCCTCAATGAGAATCCGTGCTACGGTCTCAGAATTAGCCAAGATGGCCAGGCGTAGCGGTGTACGGTCTTCGTTAACAACGTCTTCGATATTGGCGCCTTTCTCTGTGAGGAGCAGTGATATAGCTTGAAGGCCACGCTCGGTGGCCAGACGTAGCGGTGTACGGCCATCATTATCAACGGCTTCGATATTGGCGCCCTTCTGAATGAGAAGCCGTGCCATAGTCTCAGAGCTATCCGAGATGGCCAGGTGTAGCGGTGTACGGCCGTCATTATCAACGGCTTCGATATTGGCGCCCTTCTCAATGAGAAGCCGTGCCACAGTCTCAGAGTTATTCGAGATGGCCAGGCGTAGTGGTGTAAGGCCACCATTGTCAACGGCTTCGACATTGGCACCCTGTTCGAGGAGAAGCCGCACGACCGTATTGTGATCATCTATTGTGGCAAGATGCAAGGGAGTTCGACCGTCGCCATCTCTTGTATCAGGGGCAACACCCTCCGTGAGCAGGTGCAGAGTTATGGCCATATGTCCCATCAGGACCGCAATGTGTATTGCCCCAGAGTTGTCTGCCACGGGTCTACCGCCGTATCTTCTTGCCAACTGGCAATAAGAGTTGATGCTGTCGCGATCTCCAAGGAGCATTCTCAAAGCTTTCGTTATGTGACTATCGTTGCAAGCTTTAAGATGGAACGAGAGATGAGAGATAGCATAGCGTAAGAACGGAAAGGAAACGTCTCTCTCCTCGACTTCCACCTCGGTCAACTGCTTTTTGAAGATTTCAAACGAAAGATACGTGAGACAAGCCAATGCGATGTTGATATCGGCCTCCGCCATCAAGTCGCTCCGGAGAAGAGACTCTTTCATTGCTGGGTCAACCAGCTCGACATGGCCACTGACGTTTATGGCTACCAAGCGATCGCATGAGTCCAGAAAGGAGGTGTTGTCTGCTGGTATATCACTCTCAGCGAGGAAGCATTGGTATGGATTAATCGCAACTGCAATCCGAAGTTGTTCGATCGTGAGGGGCTGCCGGGCTTTTAAAATCCAAGAGAAAACCCTCTTTGAGTTCGGTACCCGTCGGTATCGCTCTAGCAGAAGATCCTCTTCGGTGGTAGGAACTAGTGGTGATACACTGTATTCCACCGATTCGGTTATTGATGACATTGGTGCTGGGAAATCGAGGTCTTCGGCATTCTGATCGAAATCTTCCCCTGGGCGGCCTTGTGGGTTCGAGTCGAAGCTTAAGTGAGATCCATCCAAAGAGCTCCAATGGGTAGCCGATGTATTTGCGTCACCCGTAGCCCCGGACCCAGCCGCAGTAGGTGGTTCCAAATCATCGCCTTTCTTGCCACTGCGTGGAAGCGCGAACAAAGCAAGTTGTTGCATATGCCGAGCCAAATGCCCTCGTAGCCACTTAGGAGGGAGATGCTTGGAGCATATCGGGCATGCCTGCTCTCCAACAGTGGCTCGCTCGCACCTATCAACCACATCCAACAGTTCCGATTCCTTTGTCTCTTCCTGGTGACTCTTTCTCAGATGATCGACCAACTCGCCTTTCACAGCGAATTCCTGTGCACAGGCATCACAAAACCACTCTCTCCGGTGGACTTGCGTTTCATGCTCATACCAATCCCGCCTGTGCTCGAACATTTGACCCGGTTTCGGACAAACCTCGAATGTACATACGTACGGTCTCAGATCTCGAAATACGTGCTTTCTGGTCAACCAGCTCAGTATCCGTTATAGCGGAGGGGGGTTTTGCGTACACGTACGTCCAATGATGGGTATTCATCATGGTGATGACATCGTAGCAGTAGGGACATTGGAATGGGGTTGAGCCATCAAGTGTAAGTCCGTCGGGCGGAGGTGGAACTTGGAGCCTCCTTTCGTTCCCACCACCAGTCGAAGTGGTGTATGATGTTTGAGATCGTCCAGCCTCGGACTCAGCATCTACACAGTCCATGGAATCGCTCTTGATTTTGAAAGTGTCTACAGTCGTTTGACTGTTCATCTGGGATCCAGGATTTTGACTGCTTTTTGCGGCTTCGCTACCACGACCTTGTCCGATTGATTCATGTTGGGTGTTGCGGAATTTAGGCTGGTGCTCCGAATGCGCCGGGCTTCCCTCGCGATCAGCCGAGTGAAGGGGAGTGTCAATATATCGGGCGATCTTGTCATGGTGGTTCTTATGATACCGAAGCAGTTGCCGGCGTCTGGTATTTGCCTTTCCCATCCGTTCAAGGAGGAATTTTGGTGCTTGAGGAAATTTGTTCGAGGCGTGTTGGATATCGTAGAATTCGTAGTGGGAGACGTGAATGGCAGCATACTTCTGGAGCCTATCACGAGGCGCAGGCTGTCGCAGAGTGACGGAAAATCTGTAGAGGCATGTAATCACGTGGGAGAGGTCCAAGAAGGCGTATTCGAGTTCTGTGGTAGATGGAAGCTCTTCATCGACTCCTGATGCGTATGAAGAGCCATCGCTGGCAGATGAATGCGAAGAATTGGAAGACGAATCCGCAGATGACGTGTTCCACGTTTCCTCCCCTTGCGAGATGATCGTGATAGCTATAAATTCATCAGTGAGCGCACTCGGACCTTGCCGCCATAGCTCCTGACGTACCTTTCTCCAACGCTCTATTTAGGTCGGTCAGCAGGTCCGTGACCTTCCCATGGACATGCAGTGCTTCTCTCAGCCGGTGATCCAGTGAAACCCGTCCGATTCTGTGAGCACCGGAATTTCCGGCCCAGACTTTGAATCTTCCCAACTCATCCCGAAGAGCGGTACGTTGGTCGACGAGCTCTTGGCCTCCAGACAGCAGGATCGCACCGAGCCGGTCGAAGGATTGGATGCACAAGCCATAGCACGAAACAATGGACCTAACTTCAGGGACAACGTTGGATTCCATCCCAGGTGGCTAGTAGTACTCCAGTGGCGTGAGCGCAGGCTTCCGTCGTGGTGTAGAGGCGGAGGATGGGAAAGGGGAGGAGGGAGAGGGGAGGAGAATTTGCAGGCGCGGGGTGATGGTGAATAAAGACGCAAGCCACAATAGGAAATGCGAAGCTGCAGGGCTGAAGACCAGGATTTGTCAGCAACCATCCGTTGAGCTACTAGATAAGCATAAATTCAAAATACCCCTCACCTAGCTCTGCAACATAACCTCCCTCCCCATCTGAATTTCAATTTCCCGACGCAGCGCATCATGGCCACGGGCATTGAAATCGCCGGGCTCGTCCTGGCTGCCCTTCCGTTCGCTATCGAGGGTATTAAGTTCTATGCCAACGGTGCCCGAACAATGAAGGAGATGCGACACCATCAACATGTCCTGGACGAGTTCAGCCGCGAGCTCGACATGGAAAAAGTCAAGTTCGTCAACACATGTCTCAACCTCCTGGAGGACACAGTTACCAGCGATGTGATGTCGAAACTCATGAATGATCCCACTGGAGATCTTTGGAAAGGGAATGACCTACAAGAAAAGCTTTGCGACCGACTCCGTAGCCATTCCGTTCCCCATTTTGTACAGGCAATGGAGACTATGAAGAAGGTCATTGACGAGTTGAACGAAAAATTTGGAATCGATGAAAACACGGTACGACGCCAGGGCGGTGATTTACGGGCAAGCCATGCTGATCCGACCACAGTCCAGCAAGCGAGCTTCAAAGCGACTGAGAAAGAAGTTCACCCTAGCTCTGTTGCGGGCGTATCGCGAGGAGCAACTCTCGCGCATCCGCAACATCAATGATGACCTTGACAGACTCGTCAATGGGACGCGACATTGGGCCGATCAGAGATCCACCGTTCCAAATAAATCCATCGCAACCCGATACAATCGCATACGAAACCATGCCGTCGCCCTCTACCAAGTTCTCAGGGAGAAACTCCAGACTCCCCATTGCAAATGCCCATCGTCCCACGACGTAAACCTACAGTTGGAGACGCACAAAACCGAGAACGTGAAACCAAAGGCACCAGAATCGGAGTTGCGCTTCAAGCTCATTTTCTCCTTTGACCCTGGGTTGGACAGTGCCGTGCCATTGAACTGGCGTAAGCTTGAACTGGAACATATCGACGAGGAGCACCAACCAAACCCACTCATCAAGGCTGCTGTCATTCACGATGGAGATGAGGATCATCGTTGCGGCCAAAACCCGTCCAGTTTCCCGGCGACCACAGTGGAGCGGACTACATTTGGGCTTTTGAGTCCCACGACTGCGGCGGGAGAACGGAACAGTACGACCGAGTGAGAACCCTGATCCTGAGAATTTTTAGGGATATTTCTAAACATCGAGATCGCACAGCCCTCCCAAGCGCCTGAAACGAGTGGCATTCTTCCAGGCATTACGGTTCGAGCGGAGCCCTACAAGAAGCCTAAGTCTTGTAACTACAGCATGCTGCTCAAGTGACGGCACAAGTGAAGTTGCCCAGAACAAGCCAGCCCCTGAGAAATCCGAAATCGACAGAGCAGACATAATCCAAAACTTCTGCTTCACCATCCAGAAAGCCAAATGCGCCCACTCCTGTTTGGGGGTGCTTATCGATGAGATGAACAAAAAGCACTACGTTTGGCTCCCCTCCAGCCAATCCCTCCTCTCTCACTCAGCGACAACGGTGACCCTGGAGACCCTCCTCTCCCGACAACGACCCTCGCGGAAGGAAAGGCTGGCGCTGGGAGTCAAGCTTGCGTCGTCGGTCGTTCAACTGCACGGTACGGGGTGGCTGAGCGAAGGATGGTGCAACAGAGATATTGTATTTCTCTGCGATTCGGCAGACAGCACAAAGGCACTGATCGAAGCGCCTCTGGTACGGCGGAGATTGGGCTCCGCGCTCACGTCCAACTCTGTGGAAAGGTCGGGGTCGCAGGTGGTGAGGTGCAACAGAACACTCCTGTCGTTGGGCATTGTTCTTTTGGAACTCTGGTTCTGGGAGAAGCTGGAGGATATCCATCGCAGCTGCTATGGCGATGGCGTGCCCACCAGCACGACCGACACGGGAGCTTACGTGATCGCAGACGAACTGATCACCCATCTATACAACGACGCACTCGAGAATTACGGTGATGCCGTGCGCCGGTGCATCCGCGGCCTGGACCACCGCGAGACGGATCTGGAGAAAGATGATTACAAGAGGGAAGTTTGCGAGAAGATCATCGGTCCGCTGGAGGAGAACCTGGCGCGCTTTTGCTAGTCGCACCGCGCTTCATCTTTCCGCGGCATCGTAGCTTACATGGCTGGCGTCTGGAGTTGGGGCAATGATGACACTGGCGTGCTTTTCACCGTACAGACTGATTGTGTGACTGGCACTCGCATTCGCGGGTGGTCCTCCATGTTATCCACGACAAGCATCCCCGCCCCATAACGATCGCCATGATATAAGGTCACACGCAATCAACGCCAAAACAAACGAAAAAGGATTCCCGCGCGCCGCACCGCCGAATCCGAGCGCACTCCTAGCCGTACGGCACACGTCGTGAGCTCTTAACCGCACGGAGTCCAGAAATAATCATCCCTAGCTACCTGCGGCCCACATATGTACCTGCTGACCGTGACACACACCTCACATGAAGTCTCGTGACAGTCAGCTACATAGCACACCGCCCATCGTGAAAAAGAGATCGAAGCTGAGAGCAATGCAATTCAAGTCTCAATTCGAGGCTATGTAGAATAGAGTGAAAAGGCAAATCGTATTCAAGCAGCCTCGTCCCTTCCATCACTGAACGTCCCAAGGTCTTTTAAGCTGTACCAACTCCTCGTCTTCGAGCCGTTTGCAATGAAATCGCTCACCCTCTCCTCGGCCCAGTGCTCTCTGGTTCGTGTAAATACACATGAGCCCGTGTGCCCGCAGTACGCACCTTGGAGCCAACTCTCGATTCCCGGTAAAGGCAGCAGCGACATCCCCGGTCCGCCTTTGAGGCAGGTAGGCATTGTGCTTTTGTAGTGGTGGAGTGTAAGGATGATGAAGTGGCAGCTTGTGAGGATGATTAAGTGGCGGAATGTGAGGATGAAGTGGCACTGTGAGAATGATGAAGTGGCGGAGTGTGAGGATGATGAAGTGGCGGAGTGTGAGAACGAAGTGGCAGACTGTGAGGATGATGAAGTGGTGAGCGGATTGTCGCCGGATTGGCCGCCGAACCGGTCATGTAGGGATACCCCATCGATCACTCGGTATGCGACTGCCATACTGGCTGCCAGGATATTAGGATATCTACGTATTTATCTATGTACGCGACGGATTATATTCTCGCGCCATCACGCCCCGCACCACAAATTACGGTACATAATTTGGAATCTTCAACCCACTCTAGTCCCGTAAAGTTTAGCCCCCACCCGCTCCCTGGCACTGGGCTGAAGCCATCACCCGCAATCACTCGCGGCGCTTGGGTGTTTCGGGTTTATTTCCGGACCCGCCTTGACACATATATACTCTACATATATACATATAGGGATCTAGATTAGTGGGTGTGTGCCACCCTATCTACGCTGTAGATCCGGGGTGCTATGTGTACATTGTGCGCTAGCTACTGGGGAGCCGGGAAAGCTGGATTGTGGCAGACTCTATATATCAATCTTTTTTTTTCCCCTGCTCGGATTCGGAGCGGCGTATGTACCTACGCCAGCTGTAATGCCGGGTGCGCAGGAGCGCGGGCGGGCCATATAAACTCGTACGTACCTACCCGTGTACTTACAGTGTAGCAGCTAATCTCTCAGGCCTGGGCGGATGGCATAGATGAGCTTGCAACGAGCTGCCTGCGCGCGGACTGCGGACAGTTTGTACATCGCCGTGGTCTACACATAGATCGCACGCGAGTAACGACAAAACAAAACAAAAGGCAACCCGTCGCAACTCTACCGTCTTTTCGTCTGCGTTGTCGTTGGTCTCCTCTTACTAAAAAAAGAAGAGATATCTAGGCGGGATGCCATCATGTCGGGGAACTACGTATTACCCCACCCTCCCCCGCTCAATTGGAGCTCGGACCGCCCCCCCCCCCCGCCGGCCCCCCCGCCGCCATTCGCGAGTGCAGTTCTGCAGCTGGAGGTTTCCGACAGGATGGGGAACTTGCTGCTGGCTATCGTATCCACGTCAGCTGGACTGGACTGTGCCGGACACGGTGGATGGATGGATGGATGGATGCGCGCATCGTGGTTTCCGCAGTGACGTCCGACTGCAGCTTCGTCGGCTGAGCTGTGGTGCTGACACGAGCAAACGAACGGCTATAGATATACACTTTTCCCCGACCACCACCACCACCACCGCTCCGCCACCTTGGGGTAGTTAGGCCTGGGCGGAGGGCAAAGGGGGAGCTTGCAACGTGCCGCCACCGCGCGGACAGCGGACGGGAAAAACGGAGAAAATGTGCGCCGCCACAGTCTAGATAGGCTGTATGCGAGTATGATTAAACAAAAAAGAAAACCGCTCCACCACCTCCGCAATTGGCCGAGCTTGCTGTGTGTTGTTACGGCGTGGCCACAGCGGCCCGGCGAGCGCGGTGTAGAGTCATACACAATTCGATGTCGCCGGCGCTGACGGAGAGCAACACGCAAAAAGCAAAGCACAGGGCTGGCTACCGCAGCAAGCGCCGCGGATGGAAGTGTGTAGGTAAGTACTCACTTAGGCATTGCTCGCCGCGCGGTGTCTCGTTCCGCCGCCGCTCTGCTTCTCCGCCGCGCGCATGCACACGTCCACCAAACCGTCTCCACCAGCCCGACCGGGCACAGAAAACGCGGACGACGGCCAGCCCCCCACAGCCAGCCCATTGACCGTGGCCAGTGGTCAGTGACCAGTGACCAGCGGCAAAACCCGCGCGCGCAAACAAAAATATACTCTCCACGTCATGCGTAAGAACCGACGAACTACTTACATACTAAAAGTAGGCAACATGTACTTACCCAACCCACACAAAAAAAAAAAAAAAAAAAAAAGTCCAAGAAATTAACCGAGTGACGGTATCTATCTATTCGGGACGAACTGGGTGTGGGGGGGGGGGGGTTTGTCCGGCGGCGGGGGTGTGACTGGTGAATTTCGCGGCGCTACTCATTTCCCGGGTGCCGACGCGCCAGAAATATCACATCTGTGTACACATACACACACACATTAGTAGCGACGGCTCGCTTACGTGCGAGTTCCAATTCGGGGACCCCGCGGGAGGTGGGGGGAGTGGGGCGGAATTCTGTTACCTGATACGGAGTGAGTTTTGTCTTGTGTAGGACGGACTTGGCAGCGAGTGATACCCTGTGGCCTCGTGCAAAACCTCGCGGGGTGGAAGGGCTTCAAACATATCCGGGGAACCAGATCTGCTCCAATTCGACCGGCTAGGGGGCAGACAATGGCCGTGGCATCCAGGGAGTCGGTTGCGCCGAATTCCAATTCGCTCGGGTAAAGGCAAAAAATAGATGCATACCGTAAGTACCTATAGTCAGGGGGATGGGTAAAAAAAAAAAACGTAGTTTTCCCGCTAAACGCATCTTTCTATCGTATCACGACGTGAAAAATACGTATTTTGGCCATTTTGATACGCGTACAGCGGGAAAACTACGTTATTTTTTTTTTATATTTCTTTTACCCTCCCCTTGGATGATAGGCGTGGGTTACCTACGGCGCACGCTGGTTTTTCCCTAACCCTCGCCCCCATACAAAAAATAAATATTCGGATGCGAAGCGATCTCTTATAGGAGCAGATCTCTTATTCGATGCAAAAACCGTCGGGAACCCGGGCTTTTCTCTTGAAGGGAGGATTCCCTAGTGGAGAGTTCGCTTATACAGAGCGCCGACTGGTCCTAGCTCCCGCAGATACCTACGGTAGCTGATAGCATGGAGTTCTCTATGGTGCAGTAGAGCGAGCGAGCGAGCGCTTCGATCGACTTAATCTGTTTATTTGTCTTTCCTCGTGTCTTGCATATATCTATGTACCTAGATAGCTGGGCGGATCGTGCTCGCATGGATCACCACATCCCAGCTGCCGAGCGTGTGTCCACACCCCGTGTCCACACTATATACTTACATATGATACGCACGCGTACGGCAGCAAAATGGTGAGGGGTCCGCTCGGATGGAGTAGTTATGTGTAGACACCCACTCGGGCACGCATTCGATGCGCGATACGTACCTCTCCGGTCGACATTCCATTGGCGAGCGGATCTGCGTAAATGCCGTCGTCAAAGACACCGCGGGCCAAGCCCTCTGTGTGTGCCGTGTTGTGCTGTGTGGATTGGCCACGCAGCGTGTCCGGCCGTGCGCTTGCCTTGCATGCCACATGTCCCGCGAGTCGTGGTTCGTGGAAAAGATGTAGGATGGACGAGGCGAAACCCGTATCGATTAAAGACTCCACACCCAATTCCAACCCAAAAATCAACGAATGGATGGTGCGCCTTTGCGCCGTGAGAAGATATGCCGGAGAAAAAAGAGAAAATAGGAAGAAATGAGAAATAAAAAGAATAAGAATAAAAAGCGTAAGAGAAAAAGAAGAATGAGAAAAAAAGATGAGAAAGTATACAATATATACAGTAGAGGTACAGGTGTCCAGGCTCCACCTAGCCATTGCGCCGCAAGAAATTAAGGGATGTGTTGGGATGGGGAGCATGGCGACTATGACATGAAGATCGGTCCTAATCTATCGGCCGGGAAGTCTAGTAGAACCCTGTTCCACGTTAGTGTTTGTCTCCAGCGGCTACGATGAGGGGCACTCACAGTACTCGGTAGCGTACGGCACTTCGAATCTCGCCGGCATGCCCTCGCACGTCCTGGGCGCCTTTCCTCCAGCAGTGGTGACTCTGTAGACCTGGGAGAAGCCGCGCGAGCCCTCGATGGCGGCTAGCTTGAGCCAGTCGACGGCGCCGTAGTGGCCCGGCTCGGCGTCGGACGGCGCGGCGACGCCCTCCACCCTCCGTCCGACGAAGATGTCTTTGCTGCGCGACTTGCGGAACTCGAACACGGGCGTGGTGGCGTCGCGGAAGAAGTGCAGTCCGACCTCGACCCTGTGGCCCAGGACGGAGCAGAGCCCGAGCAGGGACCGCACCTTCTTGGTGTCCATGTCGAGGAGCATTCCGGGCAGCGCGTGCAGCACGTCCGGATGGTTCTGTGCCAGACACGAGGCGTCGTACAGCTGCGCGTAGGCGCCGTAGGCGGCCGGAATGGCGGCGGCGGTGCTCGCGGAGCAGGTGTAGTTCTGTGTTCCCCTTCCGATGACGACGCGCTTGGGCACACTGGTGGCGGACGCTGACAGCTGCTTGTCTGCTACGGGTCAGTGCTGCGACGGATCCGACGAGAACGAGGGAGGGGTGGAATGCGCACATCCGTCCTCCTGGATCGTCGGCATGACCGCCTTGTCCAGACTGCAGCCGGCCTGCACAGCCCGGATGCTGTCGCCATCGCGCGGACGGAGCTGTGGGAGCGCACTGGCGACCGCCACGAAGCCGGCTAGTGCGATGCTGAAGGTCTTCAAGGAGAACTGCATCGTTGCGGTGGAGGTGGATGTGGCGGTGGAGGTGGTGGAGGTGGTGGTGGTGGTGGTGGTGGTGGTGGAGGGATGTGGTGGTTGGGTTCAGGAGGCGGTGAGGAATTGAGGAGGGGGAGGGGGGAGTCGGTCGGATGGCAGAGGCAGCTGGCGGGGGGGTGGAGACCTTTAAGGGCAGGAGGAACCTGGCCGGTTGGCTGGGAGGAGAGACACGTTATTTATCGCCGTCAATCCACCGGGGCAGGCAGCAGGCATGCGAGCATGCTGGCGGCTGGCTGGCTGGTGTGCTGCGTGCGTTCCGACTTTCGTCGGGGCAGGGGGCTGGGTATCCGCGGTCGCTCGCTCCCCAACAACCCGATATCCTGGCCCTGCTGGTCCTGCTTTCCCCTGCGGAACATCAGTTCCAGCCGCTCCCTGCGTTCGCTTGGCCCGTGCACTAACGCCAGCTCTGGGCAATGCCACCGGGGGAACGTCGCTGTTCTCCGCATCGGGTCGCCCCGTCGTTGTCGCCGCGTCCGCGGTTCCGGCCTGCCCGGCCAGCCAGCCTTCCGCATCCGGCACTGTCCAGCGCGAGATGCGCCCCGTACGCATTCCACGTCGTGCGTGCGGAACAGCAGCGAAAAGAAGTCCGCAGCAGCAGCAGCAGCAGCCGCAGAAGCCTGGCGGTTGCAACCCACGCTAGAGTAGGAAGGAACCCGCACTAGACAGATCTCGGCCAAGCGTTTTTTTCCGAGCATGGCAATCTCGTCTGCGGGAAGCCAGGACGGGGGGCTCAATAGTTACGTGTGTGTCAGCGTACAAATATAAAGTTATCTCTCCCTCTGCAGGTGACAACCCTAGGCTACAAAAATAACGCTCGCGGCCAAGAACAACCCTTTCGTGTCGACGGGGGGATCGATTCATGCGTTGGGCCACTCTGGCACGTACTACTGTAGTCTTTTGGGCACGGCCACACTATTTTTCATACTGTAATGACTAACTAATGACGGACTGACACTGCAGTCATTCGGGTTTCTCGACACGCCCTTCCTTTCTTGCAACATTTGTACTGGCCTTTTTTTTTTGCTCTTTCGCAGACGACATTCGACGTGTTGAACTTGTACCGCACCCTGTGTTTGTCTGCACCTACCTTGGTCCAAAGAGTATCGATCAATGGCAAGAACTCATCGAATGTTTGTTGGGTTAACTGGACAGGTTTTTCCAGTCGCAAAGCATTTCTCTATAGGCATCTGCCGGCTTGGGCTCGCGTCGTGCATGTTGTGGATGTCATGTGTATGACGGCAGCCTTGCAACAGGCATGAACGTAGGTCAGTCCATGCGTACGAGAGTAAGCCAGCGATACGTATGAGGGTGATCGCACAGCGTGTGCGCGGTATATATCGTGGTAGAAGATGGCGAGGACATTTGTGCGTTATTGACTGTTTGCGTGGTGGTGAAGGCAGCGAAGAGCGGTGGTGACTAGTGCACAACCCTTTAATCTGATGGCGCATGTGGCGGCGAGTTCCCAAGCCGGCCTAGTGTGTCCAACACATGAATTGATTACAGGAAGCCGGGATGGCGGGCTCGATACTTAGTTAGTTGCGTGTGTGCGTCCTGCTATGTATATATACAGACTAACATATGTAGACTAACATCAGCGTGGACAAAAAGTGATAACTAGGCTGAACGTGAGTATGAATACCTATATAGACAAAAAAAAAAGCATCAGCGCTAGTCGGTTATCTCCGCCTCCGCAGGTGACAACCCCAGGCCACAGAAATAATGTTCGCGGCAAGGAATAGCCCTTTCGAGTTCGACGGTGACCTGTGTCCCGCCTACAAGACGCGGTAGAAAAAAAGAAGAAGAAAAAAAAAAGAAATAACAGTTTGAAGATTCTCATTAGCGTTTCTTCTGCTTTTGTCTCTTCTTCCCCACAAGAAAGCACCCAGCGAGTCCGGCAGCGAGATTGAAGGGGAGCCGGATCCCGTTCTTGGATACCTCACGGCACGGCATTGCCTCGCTCTGCTGAGGGGGGACTGCAATTAGCAGCGTGTGTATTTGCGTCTCTCCCCCTCCCGGCGCACGACGCGTGTCCGTATCATACGTACTGAGGTAGGGTAGAGATATACCCACCGCACGCGAGCGCTCGATCACGACGGGCCTGCTGCCCCGCTGGAAAATAAATAGCCCGCCAGCACGCCGGACCCCACCGCCCGGCCGTCGTGCAGGCGTCAGATTTGCCCTCTTCGACGCCCCCCATTGCTGCCCCGTGCAGGCGGCTGACCGAGCACCAGCTCTACATATGTAGGGTATGTATGTACATTGACGGATACGGGTACGGGATCTCCATTTCGTGGGGGCCGGGTGCGGAGAGCTATCTATTTGAAGACCGACACCGTTTGCTGCCAGCGTGCGGCGCTGTGGCTGGTGCCTGCCACTCCAACGCACTCGCTTAAGCGAATCCCCTCCACGCCGCTCGCTTGCGCCACGTCCGGGCCATTCCGGCGGTGTGGCGAGTGCCGTCACACAGCTCGCGAGAGGCCAAGCTTGGCCGTCGTCATCGGGCAGAACACAACTTGCAGCTGACACTGGACCGACCGATCATCGTCGTCGTCGCGTCGCCCGGGAAACGTAAACGCGCATGACCTGCTCCAAAGAAGTCGAGCATAAGGAAGTTCGGGCTTACGCTCGTCTCGCTGGCCGTGTATGTATGGACGATCTTTGCGGGCTTTCGCTTGCTCCAACCAGCCAGCCGCCCGCAGCTTCTCTCCGCCAAGAGGAGGGTGGAAACCACGCCATCCGGACCCAGTATCTAGATATGTATTCGTCTTGACGGACCGCGGGCACTTTCTTTTTCCTGCGGACGACGGGTTTCTTTTTTTCCCCTCTCGGGAGAGAGAGCAGCGATGCGATCTCCTTCCTCTCCCCTTTCTGCGTTCGACTGTTGGAGGTCCAACAAAACAAAAAAACAAAAGCCAACAGCGGAGGATGCGCCGCCGGGCCTTCATGACGGAAAAGAGACAATGGAAGAGGGATGCCCCCCGCGCCCACTTGTGTCGCCGACGAGGGGAAGGGCACGGCTCCTCGCCGCTGCGTGCAGAGTATGTACTAATACAAAGTATGCATCCCTCGCGCTCTGGTCCCAAGAGGAAGTCCCGCCAGCAGCATGCGTGTCGCCTGCATACACACATTTCCTGCCCTGCATCGCCAACAACTTGCGGGGCCCCCAATCCCAACTGCGCCCGTGCTCGGCATTTGCCGCCGATGTCTGGCCGGAACATACTTATGCATGCAACTAGAGTTAGATAGACAGTCATTTCCGTTCGCATCTAAGCATGCGCATGCACGGTGAGCAACATGAGTAACTGCATATCTAGGTGCCTATGTATGCATGCATCCACAGAAGAGGGGAAATAAATCCAAAACAACACAAAACCCACAACCCAACTCCAACGACTCCGAAAATCCAACGCTGAAACCGGGGAAAAAAAAAAAACTCTCCGCCCCTTTTATCCCGCTCCCGTGCAAAACAAGCGCCGTCGCCGTCGTCGCCGTGCATATCTGTGTAGGAATGTGTCTACCTAACCGCACCACCCCCGCATACCAATATATGCGGTCCCAGAAAACCTTAACGCCAGGCGTTATGCATGCGTCTCAACTCAGCCCAGCCCGATCCAACCCAATTCAGCGCAACCCGATCCGATCCAATCCAATCCAATCCGATCCAATCCAATCCAACCCAACCGCGGTGCAACCCAACCCAGCCCGACCATCACCGAGGTTGCCGCCGTCTAGTGCCGTCGCCGCCCGCCGTCTGCTGACATTCGGTCGTGGTATGTATGTATGTACGTATGCAGCAAATCCCCTCGCAGAGCGTCGAGCCGGCGCGAATCATGTGGAACGCACATGGCATACGTATCATGCCTCGAACGCAAAGCGCGTGCCCGCGTGTCGTCGCCGCCCCCGCCGCAGCCGCACGAGCTGTATGCGCACGCCCATGATGATTGTGTGCAGCGGCATCATTCTGTCCGTCCGTCCGTCCGAGATGTGTTGGTGTTGGGGGTGTTGGTGGTATGTTGGTAGCGGCAGCGCTGTGGTACGCACGTGGTGTGTGGATTCGATTGTGTCCGTCTTGTCCGGCTCGAGTTCGATGGTGTTTATATAAACCCTCCCCCATCACCCGAAAAATGCACAGCAGGGGCTGAGTCGGCTATTTTCCAGCGTGGCGGTGCTCGTGTTCCGTACGTAAGCCGCGAATGCTAGTGATCTATCTAGATATATATCTTACATACGGCGACAGCTCATACGAGAGCAGCTGCCTATGACTATGGCTGGCAGATAAGTCTGTGTGCTGCGGCTGGATCCGTCGCAAAGCCCCCGAGCCTAGATAACCCAGCGGGCTTCCAGATGCCCGGGCTGGCCGGCGCCGTGTCGTTGGACGGCGGACGACACGTCAGCCGCATTGTGGCGGTGCTCGCGATCCGCACATGCAGCAGCGACGTTTGTATGTAATATGTACATAAGATGTATGTACATATCATATGTATGCGACCGGCGCGCCGCCGACGTGCTGGGCAGTCATCCCTGCACGCACAAGCCCCACCATCGCCCCCGCCGTCGGACCCCTCCGCAGCCGGGCACGCCGTCCAAAACGTCCAGCAGCCGGCAGGCCGCAGCCGCGCTGACTCGTCGCGCTTTCGTCAGCACCAGCTAACTAGATATGTGCATATATGTAGAGTAGATATGCCAGACACTAGTGCTCGTCGGACAGCCAACGGCGCGATCGACGCGAGTCACGCACCGTGACCGCTTCCCCGCATCTGGAATGGATGTTACGTTTTCCGGTCGGTCACGGATGCGCACTCGCAGCCTCTTCCGCACTCGACAACGCAGCATGTGACAATCCATGCCCGCCCCCGCCGTGAGGAAGTTGGCCGCTTACTATATAGCGTCTGCAACCGTGTCGATCAGGCGAGCGACGCTGCTCGATACATATGTACATACCACTGCAATTTTTTTTTCCAATTAGTTAGGTAATTTATTTATCAATCGCATGCGGCCCTGTCCAAGTAAGTATGTACTAGAAAGTGGGTGTCTTTTGCTACTGGAGAAGACACCAGCAAGGATGGCAACAGCAATCATGCATGTGCATAATTTAGTGTGTACTACTCAGATATTGTTATGCAATAAATAATTGATGCAACAGTGAGGAATGTACCGGGACTATGGGAAGACGGCCAATCTTGCGTTGATCGGTATCGCCAGGAATCACCGGCTAGGAGCGTAGACCTGAGTCCTGCCGCATGGCCCGTGAAGTCTGCCAAATACCGGCTACTATAAACGTCGCAATAAAGTAGCCGCCGAGCGGAATTACAGTGGGAGTTCAACCGTGAGTTCTGCTGTGGTGGGGAATTTTCCCGGCATTGCACCGATGATAGCAGTCAGCTGTCGCTCCTTCCACTAACTACATACTACCTACTCTACGCCAACAACACATATCACACGCGTGAGGTTGGCATCTCGGCGGAAAGGCTGGCAATGTACATAAAATGTGTATTTGCACCGTGACTCTGGTTCTCCGCGAACTTGGAATACCAGCCCCCAATCGCTGAAGCCCGCCCGGTGCCCGAAGCGGACTCGATGCACCCAACCCTCAACCCTCCAAACCCCACATCTGTTACGGCCTGCTGCCGGCGCCGCCGCGACCACCGCTAACGGAATGGCTATGGCCTGGAAGGTCCTGGTTGCCCGGCGAGGGCAGGTTCTGGGTTCTGACTGCGTGGCGAGGGAGATTCTGCGTGAACAAGGTCTTGGATGCACTGAGCATCACGAGAAAGGTTCCGGATGTTTTGTTCGTCGCACCGCGTGAGTCGTGTTGTGAGGAAGGTTTGGGGTGTTCAGTGGGTGTTTGCCTCGCGTGCTCACTCGATCCCCGCGCCTGGTTACACGTCTTGTTCATTGCTACGCGCCCTCCTCTCTGGTCCTCGCCGCGCGCCTGCTTGCCGCGCCCTAATCTCTCATCATCGTCCTCGTCCTCGCCGTCGTCCTTGTTCCTGTCCTGGGTTTGCTACCTGGAGCTACGTTGAGCCATGCCTGCTGCACTCATCTTCCAGTGGAAAATGAGGTCCCAGAGTCGGTTTCGATGGGCGAAACATCTCCCTATCGACCAAGGGCGGCCTGTGTTGAAGGAACTCGCGCTGTCAGCGGAGGGGCGTGGGGACGTTTGCCAGTCGCGGGAGACAGTATGATGCTGCCAGTTGGTGCACCGCCCGAGGCGACTGGATTGTTCCGTGGAGCGAAAGGATTCATGTCGTCTGCAAGCAATATCCCGATCTCGTTATCGCTACGGTGGTGCGTGGTTTCCGGTGGGCACAAGGTTTGGTGGTGGATGACCGAGTTTCCGGCAGGTGGTGGGGAGAACAGCAGCCTCCGGCCGTCTACTACACGGGAGACCATGAAGCTGCAGCTCGCTCAACACGGGAGAAATTCAGGAACGGAGACATGCAGCACGTAGAGTATAGGGAAGTGGCCAGCGGGCTGGATGAACCATAAGGAGCACCGGGTAATAATGCAGGTCTTCGTTTCAAAGGGTCGTATCTCTCGAACTTGTTATTCTTCTTCACTTTTTCACACAACAACTTCTCTAGCATCTGCACTTGTTTCTTCTGTCACTCTTTTACTCCTAAGCCCCCTGCCCATGTAGACTATCTTGTCATCTCGCTCGTCCAATTCGCCCGCTCCCACGCTCAGCTGAGTTGCCCGCTCTACTGCCCGCCTCAAAGAATCCTCTCCAGTTACTTGGTGTTTAACTAAGTATATATGCCGCACAACAGCATCACTGGTGAGTATGTAGATTCCAGCAACACGGGTGAGCAGTTGAGGAGCAGACAGGCCGCAACAGCGGCGGCGGCGAGCGGGGGTGTAGAATGAGGCGTACAACTGAATAAGCAACTAGATTACTTAACAATCCCATTTGGAAGGAATCTCTGGATTATGTGTACTATCTCTCTATTACTAGGTATTGCTTTGAAGATGAGTGGATGACTGCGAAGTGCTATCTCCACCAGTGTTTCCGCAATCTCGCTGTATCACTGTTGGCATCTAGTGTTGCACGTAATTCGCAGCCGACAAGCCGCTGCGCCAAATACCCCCTCACTGCCCTCACTGCCGAAATACCACCCGCAACGGAATACGCTTTGATGGATCCTTGCTGCACTTGGGGCAATAGACAATTTGGTCCAATTACAACAGTAAGGGAGACTGCAACATTTTCGCTGATTCCGGCAGTGTTCCCACGCGACTACAGCAGCAAAAGACCCCCACTTTTTTTTGGCATTGCAGATCATGGCGATACACACCGTCCACTGTCCTTGCGGGCTCCCGGGCTTGACCTGATGAAAGGCGTGACTAGCGCGCCAAGGAATCCAAACAGAGGAAAGACAAAGGAAAAGAACCCCCCCCCTCCGGCTTCCACGGCGTGGGGAGGATCGCCGGTCGCTGCGAGTGACGGCTGGTGTCCGCAACGGGGGCACAGAAAAGAACAAACAAAAAAACGGCTTATGCCTCTCCGTTTCTACCGCCCGTTGCCTAGAGTAGTCCGCTTCTCTCGCGTGATATTTATGTAGCAAATCCTTGCCGCGCAACAGTGCAGCTTTATTCTGCAAGACTGAGACCGAGAGAACAGCTACATAATACCACTAAGCCCGTCCCGGAAGCATGGAAAATGGTGAAACAAAAACAGAAAACGAAAACCTGCACCGCATCTGGCGGGGTAGACTAGATGCACCCTCCAGCGATTGCGAACCGAGGTCCGCAGCTTGTCCTGCATACACTTGGTCCGTCTTCCTGTCTGGATTTCTTACTCCGGGGAGGAGCCACTACGACTGTGGATACGCACGGCCCGGTGGAACACCGAAGATTGTGCTTTTCAGTTATGTCATTACTCGCGTGCGGCCGTTCTAAATCGTGGCCATCACCGAAGATGGGGCTGCGTGCGGGAGCGTGGCCGTACCTAGCAGTGCTCCCCCGTGACGCACCGTAACCTCCGAGGAAGCGACCCGCCTCCAGTATACGCATTCATTAGACGCCACATTTAGTACCTCGCCACATAGCCAATATCCCAACCGCAGGGGCAGAAGAAAAAGAAAAGAAAAGTGTCAATGCTCCCAACCAACGAACGGCGATACGAAATACGCATAGTAGGTACAACACCCAAGCCCCCGCGCAAACTCTCCGTCCCCGCCCTAAACGTTGTATCCCGGCGGCCCCTGCTTCCGCCATCTGTCGTTGGGCTTCTGCTGCTCCTCCCTGCCGTGTGTAACCAACACGCCGCGCAGCAGGGTGTCCATCTCGACGAGCTCCCAGTCGTTGCTCATCTCCGCCGCCAGCTCGTTGACGTATGCCGGCGGCAGTCGCTCCAGCGCCGTGTATATCGTGTTGGACAGCGTCGCAAGGTCCTCCGCCAGCATGCGCAGGCGGTCTACCGGTGTCCCCTCGTGTTTCAGGATCGCGCGCTGCGCTTGGGCGCAGTGGTACTGTTGCAAGGCAGCGATGTTCCCCTGTTGCGGGTCCGCCTGTTGCCCTGGCTGCTGGTGCTGATGCTGCTGCCCCATCGGGCTGGGGAGGATAAGAGGGTTCATCTGTCCCATCTCCTGTCCCATCTGCTGTCCCATCTGCTGCCCCATCTGCTGCCCCATCTGCTGCTGCCTCATCCCGTTCATCTGCGGCGGAGAGTGGAGCCCGCCGGCCGTTGCACTCGGAGATCCATACCCGAAGATGCTGTCCCGCTGTCGCAGCAGAGGCACCTCCATGGCTCCCGGCGGCACCACTGGTTTCGGGTTCCGGATGGGTATCGCCGGGCTTGGGGGCGTGATCGCCCTCTGACCACCGTGGATCCCCGCGATCCGGGTGATCACCATCCCGCTGTTGTGGGGCGCCTTCAGGCCCGTGTTCACCATCAGATCCGTAAACATGGGGTCGTCCGCAAGTGCGGTGAACGTGGCGGACACGTGTGGTTCGTCCTCGTTCGGCTTAACGCGCCTAGCTCGGGGAGACAGCTCGTCCTCGGTCATGGAGAGGGGCCCGTGCGATGTCGGTGACATGAGCGGAGGAGTGGACGAGCGTTTGGCCGAGAGAGTCCTAGCGGGTTCCTGGGACGGTGAGTTGAGTGGTGAGACTGACGGGTCGATGTTGGAGGGCCGTGGCCGCTTGACCGGCGTCTTGGTGCGGGTAGGAACGGTGGGATTTGCTTGGCTCGGGAATACTTGCTCGAAGTTGGAGTAAGAGGATGCGGCCTGGCTTGCTGGCGGGGACCGGAGAGACGGTATGTCGGCGACAAGTTCGAGCTGCGAGTGAGGTGGCGAGAGGGAACGGCGGGTTGCTGTGGGTGACCGCTCGGCCACTTTTGGCGGTGGGGCCGGCCCGGACGAATATGTCTGTGACTTCCCCGCTTGTGAAGTGGATGGGTACTGGGGAGCCGGTCCACGAGCTGCTGGGGAGTTGGGCTCGGCGCACAGCTCGGCGTGGGTTACGACAGGAGGGACACCCTGGAAGGGCGTACGATTTGCCGGAGTCCCCGAAAGAGGGCGTTGATACTGCTGTGTACTCGTGTCGACCGACGGATTCACCCTCTGGGACTGCGGCGGCTGCGGAACAGGGTGGGGGACAACGATGGGCAGCTGGATGGGCGTCTGAAGTCGTTGCTGCTGCTGCTGCTGCTGCTGCGGGGGTTCGGACTGTTGAGGAAGACTCTGGGGCGATTGGGTGAGAGCGGGCAGATGGGCGAATGTGGGGGTGTGCGGAATCGGATACTGCGATGCTTGCGCTTGGGGGCGTCAGCGACTACTACGCGAAACGATCTGCGAGTACTTACGCGGTTCCCACGTGGTCTGCCCCGCCGCCGCATTGTTGTAGTAGTGTTTTTGCTGTCGCGCGTCCCAATATGCGGTCCATCCTGGCGGCAGCGGCGGCTGTTGCTGCGGCGCGGACCACGTTGCAGCAGGCCGTACGTCGTTCCTCAGTTGCTGAACTCGCTCATTGCTGGTGTACTGTTCGTAGCCGCCTGTCATTCCCTGAGCCGATACGGGCTGTGGGCCGCCATAGGCGCCGTGAACGGGATTGTCATAAACCTGCGACGGCTGTCCGCCGTGGCGGGCTGACTGCAGCTGTGGCGGTAGCGGTACGGGCTGCGGAAGCTGTTGGTTCTGGTAGCCGAAGGCCGGTTGACCGTGGCCAGCACCGGACTGGGGTGCTTGTGGCTGCCGTTGAGAATACGCCGCAGTCCATACGGGGGGAGGCGGTGTGGGGAATTGCTGATATGCGGGCACGATGGTCTGCTGTGGCGGACTCGTAGGCGCGTATGGAATCTGGCCGTGACCTCCGTGGGCCGCTGGCGTGGGCGCCGCGCCCGACAGCAACTGATAGCTCCCCTCCTGATGTTGGCCGTGTGGGTTTGGATGCTGCGAGTACTCGTGGACGGCAGCCATCGTTGGGATTCAGGCGCGCGCTGGAGCGCGGTTTCGTCGAGAACGGGAGGTGGAGAACGGTTACAGAGGAGTGTTCGCTACCGGTGCCCTCTTCCAGCATACCGATCAGCCGCATCGCCTCTGCCAGCCTTGGGCGTTTCGCGTAGGGGATCAATCAGCGAAGTGAGGCCGTCCGAGGCAAAGCACGACATTACCGCTCAATCTTGATTCGCAGCTGGATTGGGACTTGGCACGTGCGCTATCCGGGCGAGGAATCTTCAGGAATCTTTCGTCCAAGCGAAGGATTGATAGGCACTTCGCATATCACGAATCCATGCTTGTACTGGCGCTGGATAGTCAGGCAAGAAAAACATCTGAGTTTCCCCCGAGCTGGCCTCCAAGCTGTTTGTTCTGATTTCTGTTGTACTTGGATCAAGTTTCATCATACTCGGTGCCAAGCCCTGCGTCTAACTACAATTGCCAAGCCCTCTGATGCCAAGCCCTCTGATGCCACTTTGTACTTCCCATGGCAGCTATCCAGGAACGGTACAGCTACAGCTCCAACGTCACTAAATTTTCCCTCGCCTCCTGTACCCGCAATGGCAGACTTAATCTCCATCTCCGAGCAATTGTCCTCGCTGTCGGCTACCCACAGAGACGCCAGTTTCCCGTGGTTCCTTCTTGTCGTCCGACGTCCGCTGATAGTTAGCAGTGCATGTCCCAAATCTCGCAGCTCAGCAAGCTCAGTTCCGAATCCGCGCGCACCGCACTCTCGCAGCAGATCCACCACACCCTGCGCACCGCCGAAGCCTCGTACGAAGCTCTCGCCGACAGTACTCCCTCCTCTCACACGGCTAAGGTCGGAGAAGACCTCCGGATCGCGCGCCGAGCTTACCGCAAGGCGCTCCTCGCCGCGAAGCGCAACGAGGAGCGCGAAGCTCTGTTCGCCGGCCGCCAGAGGCGCGAAGAAAAGGGCAACGAGAATGTTTCGCAGAAGGAGCTGCTGGTGAGCGCGGGAGAGGATGTCACCGCCGCCCTCCGGCGCACCCAGGCGCTGCTGGAGGGGGAGCTGCAGAAAAGTCGGTTTGCGAGCGAAACGCTGGCGCAGAGTACCGAAGCGTTGAGAGAACTGGGGGAGAGGTACTCGGCATTCGATGATGTGCTGGGAAAAAGTAGAGAGCTCATCAGGGACTTGGTCAAAAAGAATAAGAGCGATCGGTGGTATTACGAGATGGCGATCAAGATGCTTATCGGGATGCTGCTGTGGATCATCCTCAGGAGGCTGTTCTGGGGCCCGATCTGGTTGTTGCTGATCTGGCCGGTGAAGACGACCTGGTGGGTTGTTGCAGGGTCCGTGGGGTTGGCGGTCAAGGTGGGGAAAGGGACAGAGACCAGTGTGGCGGCTAGGACGCAGACGAGGGCGGTGATCATGCAGAGTCCCATCGTTATCTCGAGCGATGTGTTGCGCGAGCCGGAGAAGGCAACAGAGCGGGAGGATACGAGGGCTATGGGTGAGTTTGTTTCCAAGATCATTGCCACTGCGGAGGAGGAGGGGGCTACAGTCGTGAGGAACACGATGAGTAGACGTGTCGATGCTCCAACACCGCAAGAGGCGGAGTCTGAGCCGGAGGAGGGAGACGCGAGTGCGGTTGTAGAAGCGAGGAAGGAGGCTGTAGCCGGTGAGTCGGAATCATTAGAAAAGGAGGCTGTAGTATCGGAGTCACTTGAATGGGTGCGGAAGAGGTGCATGAAGTGAAGGAGGCGGTGAGGAGGCCGAGGTGGCTGAGGAGGAAGCTGCATACCGCTACGGCACAAAGCCAGCAGCGGAACCAGTACACGATGAATTGTAGCGCATTTATAATTAGAGGTCGTCCTTTCCCTTCTGGCGTTTGGTCTAAGTATCTCTTTGCATCGCCGGTAAAGCCGCGCCTGATTACCTATCTTGCTGTTCCGCACATGGTACTAGGTGAAACTGTATTTCACGATCTCTCTAGTCGCTCGGTTAGACAACTGGCTCCACCGGGACACTCGATGTATATAAAGAGCGATCCATCCAGGGTTACATATGAGAACCAAGATGCTTAGGTAACTCTTGCACGGATCTTTCAATGAGCCATGCCTCATCTGTGGGGCACGTGCCTAACAGGCCACAGTCTCACCGTTGCCGCCAGGGGTGCGCAACGATCCCGCAAGAACGATCGGTAGATATGTAGAGTACATATCTATCTCGCCCTACATGAGCCGAACCTCGGTGCGTCCGTCTCGCCAACTACGGAACATCCCCCTCACAACCTCCATCTCAATTACTTCCTCGGCATTCCCACAACCACAAGTCGAGCAGACAGCAGACAGCAGACATGGCAGGCCCGATACGTCAGCCCATCGACATCCCGTCGCTCGAACGCTACCTCGTCTCAAAGACCGACATTCAAACTCCTCTGGACGTCAAGCAGGTAAACCGACGTACTCCTCCCCTACCGAAGGGCACTATTTGTTGACGGGCGCAGTTCGGCTACGGTCAATCGAATCCGACCTATCTCCTGACAGCGAGCAACGGCGCGCAATACGTGCTGCGCAAGAAGCCGCCGGGAAAGCTGCTGAACCCGACAGCACACGCGGTCGAGCGCGAGTACCGGATTCTAGCCGCGCTGTCGCCGACTCCTGTGCCCGTTCCGAAGGCGATAGTCCTGTGCGAGGACGCGTCGGTAGTGGGCACGCCGTTCTACGTGATGGAGTTCGTGGCAGGGCGGATCTTCTCGAATCCGTCGATCCCGGGGGTGTCAGCGGCGGACCGGCGGGCGATGTGGGAGTCGGCACTGACGACGCTGGCGCTGCTGCACCACACCGATTTCCGCAGCATCGGGCTCGAGGGCTACGGCAAGCCGAGCGGGTTCTACGCGCGGCAGATTCGAACGCTCTCGACGGTCAGTGCGGCGCAGAGCGCCGCGCGCGACTTCGACACGGGCACCACGGTCGGGCCGATCCCGGGCTTCGACAAGAACATGGAGTACTTCTCGCGCACGCTGCCGCAGGACCGGACGGTCATCATCCACGGCGACTACAAGATCGACAACCTGATCTTCCACGCGGTCGAGCCGCGCGTCGTCGGCATCCTCGACTGGGAGCTGTCGACGCTGGGCCATCCGCTCAGCGACCTTTGCAACCTGCTCTCGCCGTTCCTGTTCGCCGCGAACCCGGACACGAGCCCGTTGCGCGACGCGACCGACTTCCTGCCTGGCGCCACCCCGGGCCTGCCCACCCGGGACGAGGCCGTGCGCGCTTACGAACGCGCGGTCGGCTGGACGGTCCACGGCCAGAACTGGGGCCTTGCCTTCATGCTCTGCCGCAACTCGGTCATCGCCCAGGGCGTCGCCGCACGCCTCGCGCGGAGGCAGGCGAGCTCCGAGAACGCCGGCGCCTTCGAGCGGCTCATCCCGGGGCTGGCCGCGCTCACTACCAGGCTCATCAAAGAGGACGCAGAGGAGAGGGACAAGAGACGGACGGCGAAGCTGTAGCGACCGAGTCCGATGGGGATACCCCCACATGTGTACGTAGATATTTGGCGAATGCATCGTTTTTTTTTTTTCTTGCAGCCGTGGCCTGGATAATCCCCATCAGACCTGCCTATCGCGCCCAATGACGACGACGGCAAGAGCAGCCACCTCGTACGAAAAGCCCAGAGTTCGAGACCGTTCCACGTTATCGGCGGAAAGCATACCTCCCGCCGCTCGCGCAAGTAGAAGTGGGCAGAGACACGGCAATGGGCAGGGGGCCGGACCTCCAGGAAAAAGTACAGGATGCCGAGCAGGCAGAAGCCCGACATCGCGGTTGCGGGGAGTTCTAAGAGGCTCGTCTCGAGGTTCTACCAGCTGAAGACAGGTCGCTGCTTTACTGGGCAGTACCTACGCCGGACGAAGAATCGGCCCACTGCTCAGTGCTGGTGGTGCCGGTACCGGACGCAGGCAGGGGATCGCCTCTTCAAAGTGTACCCAGAGCGGAAGGCCCAGCAGAAGACCCTGTGGGTAGAGGTGCGGGAGGAAAGCGAGAGGGGAAGAGCCGGTTCAAGATCCGGGACCCCCTTATCGACGGGAGGTGCAGTCGGGCAGTACCGGACTTCCCCTCCACCACGGATGTGGGAAGGCTGATGGAGTCCGGCCTCAGGGCAGCAACAGCGCAGCTGGAGAACAGACAGCGGCGCTTTGGGCTACGGCTACTGAGCCTACCAGAAGGGGACCAGGCACCAGAGGGGTGGAAGCCCCCACTGAAATAGGGCGAAGGCTCAAGAACGCCCTCGCATACGGCGGACAGACAGAGAGGGCAGTGCTGCTCAAGGAGCCGGAAACCCTCGACGTGGAGCTGCTGCAAGAGGAGGAAGCCGAGGCAAAAGAGGAGGCAGGGAAAACCCGACCCGGGCTGACCATGTTCACGGATGGGTCGAAACTGGACGACGGGGCTACCGGATACTCGGTGGTGTGGAAGAGGGGCCTAACCTGGGCGGGCGCCAAAGTGCACATGGGCAGCAACCAAAGAGGCCTATGACGCAGAGTGTGCCGCCCTTGCCCACGCGCTGGAGGTGGCAGCGCAAAGGAACGCGACCCCCGAACGGGTCACCATATTCTCGGATGCACAGGCAGCCATCAGGCTGATGGCGTCAGACGAACCTGGCCGGGGCAACGGTACGCCCTCCACGCGCGGAAGCACATCGCCACGCTGCGTAGGGCTAGGCCGGGCATCATCATCGAAATCCGATGGAGCCCAGCTCATAAGGGTGTCGCCGGCAATGAGAAGGCCGATGAGTGGGCAAAGATTGCAGCAGGGGAGCCGAAAACCCGCGGGGTGGGGTGGCTGAGCTCCCCAGGCCGGACAGAAGTGCGGGTGGCGCCTCTCCCACGATCTCTCGCCAACCTCAAGCGGGAAATCTCGGAGAAGAAGTGGGTGGAGGCACGCCAATGGGCGGGGGCCGAACCTCCAAGAAGAAGTACCGGCTGCCTGAGAGCCAGCGGCCCGATGGCACGGTAGCTGGGAGCTCCAAGAGGCTCGCCTCGCGGTTCTACCAGCTCAAGACGGGGCACTGCCTGACCGGGCAGTACCTCAACTGGACGAAGAAACGACCCACCCCGCAATGCTGGTGGTGCCGATATCAGACGCAGACCCGGGGCCACCTCTTCAAGGAGTGCTCCGAGTGGAGGCCGCAGCAGAAGATCCTGTGGGCGGAGGTGAAGAAGGAGACTGGGAGATGGAAGGACCGGTGGAAGGCGCGGGACCTCCTGGCCGATGGGAGGTGCAGCCGGGCAGTACTGGGCTTCCTCTCCTCCACGGATGTGGGGAGGCGGGTGCCGGCTGAGGCAGAGGATGACGCTGTGAGCGCGGTGTCGGAGCTGGAGGTGTGGGAGTGGCTGGAGGAGCAGGGAGTGGGGACCGAGGAGCCGGACGTTGGGGGGGAACCGCCGTTGTTCCTGCCCACACCCGACTTCATGGCGTCCGCAGGAACGGTGTAGGCGGGGTTCTTTTCTTCTTCTTTTCCTTTGTTCTACACGCTCGCTTTTCTTCTCTTTTGTCCCTTCCTTTTGTAATCTCCTTGGTGCGCACCACACGTTCTCGGGACAGGCCTGGGCGGAGGGCAAAAGGGGTGCTTGCAACGAGCCGCCACTGCGCGGACAGCGGACAGGAAACGGACAGTACATATCCTCGCCATGATCTAGATAAGTCGCACGCGAGTAATGAATAAATAAATAAATAAAAAAAAAGCTATGCGACGGACGGCAGTAGTACAAATTGTTATGTAATATGTATGTCACGCGATTGCACTTGGTGAATGAAAATTTCCCCTAATTCGTACTCCGGCTTTTTTTTTTGTTTATTCATACTCGCATGCGACCTATATAGATCATGGCGGCGTACATTTTGCCAGGTTCTCCTGTCCGCAGTCCGCGCAAAAATCTTACTCTGGCGAAGGCTTGCACCCCGACCACAACCGGTTAATGCAGCTTCCGCCAAACCCCCGCTAGAAATGGTGGCCTCGTTGATGATATAACTCAGATCTCGCTGGGTTCTGGAAATATCACCGTTTTGCGGCGTCTTGGCAGTCGACCGCCGTCGGTCCCAGCCCAGAGGTTGGACGGACGGTGTAAATTGTATTTAGTCCCGTCCTATCTATGAACAGACTGGAGATAGGCAGTCCAGTCCCCGTCCGAGGCCCAGGACGGACGGGCTAGACTATGGAGAACACTGGGAAGAAGCCGATGGCGTTCGTGTCTAGCTAGGCGCAGACCTCGTCCGCGCTCGCTTCGCCCATGTACTTGAATCTACCGCCCATGGCCTTTGCACGCACGTACCTGTGTCAGATCGCCCAGGGGGAGGGAAGGGAAGTGGCGTACGCCGGCGGGTTGACGGAGTAGTCGATGTGGCCAAACACCTCCTCGCCTTCTGGCGCAGGTGCACGACTTCGTCCTCCTTCGTGATATCCGTGGGCACGATCAGCGCCTCGATCTCGCGGCTCTGGCTGGCGGCGAACGCGAGCGCCGTCGCTTTGCCGATGCTTTGGCCTGGGGGATTCGCACTCGATGTTAGCCCGTCCGACAGGAGGATGGAGTGGTGTGTACGCACCGGCGCCGATCACGAGCGCGCTGCCGGGGATGTTGAGCCAGAATTGAGACATGGCTTTTTCTCCTGCTGGAAGGATGTAAGATGGAGTCTGCAGTGCTGTGCTAGGCTGGGAAGGCGTGCGGAATCACGCACGTCAATGGCGTTTCTCCACGATCATCACCGCCACCGCCGCCACCATTATAAAGCGGGTTTGTTCCCACCAGTGGAGCCAGTTCCGAGAGCATGTGGGTAAAAAGAAAACCCCCCATGTTTGTTTATACTCCACTCCACTCCACTCCAGGCCCGTAGATATGTAGGCTTGCTCCCGCTACCGCTGAGTGAGTGAGGGATGAGGGATATTCGGGGGCTAGTGCTTTTAGTTCCCGTTGTGTCGTCTCCTGTAGCTAGACTTCTTCTTACCACTCCTAAGAATCGACACACACATTCATCTACTACACAAATATATCAACGCACCTCATCGTGCGGAACCCCGGTGGAGCCCATGACCCCCCCAGCTGCCCACCCACCTATGTACGTACTTACGTTCTCTGCGGCCAGGCAAGGTGCCAGGTGTGGCCCTTACTGCTGACGAGTTTGGCCAAACCGGCCGAGGTTAAACTACGGAACCCCCGCGCCCATGGAAGTACGTGTGGAGATACGGTGGTGCGAGCGTTGCTGCTCCACTGCGCTGACCGCGTACGGGGCTTGCACGAGTATTCGCTGACACCCGTACGAAATGCCGACTCGGGGCGGCAGGGCGGCCCACGTCACCGGAGCCATTGCCTGTAACTAATTTTTAACCTTTATATGTGTGCCTGCCGGGAAATTGGCTTTTTTCCTAAATGGGCTGGGTCGCTTGCCCAGCGGACCGGACCGCCCAGTAAACAGAAAAGTTGAGTAGACCGCGCACAACTTTCGAGCTGCTTGCATAATAATACTCAGCCCACTGTTCCTGATCCTCCAGCTCTCTTCACCAACAATCGCCACCACAACTCCATCGCAGTCCACCTGCATCTCCAACACTTTACGCCGCAACGGAACGTTGCCTATTCTCTGTCTCGTTCTGTCTGTACCGCATCACAATTACTACCTAACTGCAAGCTGCAGCCTCCTCTGGGTGTGCCAGCGAACCACTATCCGGTTGCTGTAATGAACCGGATACCAATTGATGTGGCCATCAATGCAGGTTAAGAAATCCCTCGGGCTGAGCTACCCACTGCTATTACTCTGCACGCCGCTGCAGCTAAGATGGCGAAGAGTGAGCAGATCCTAGTTTCAACCGCCCTGCTGCACAGGCAAACCGTAAACGCAGGTGCTTGAAGAATAAGGCCAAATGTTCGGTCCATCGTCATGCCGCAGAGTTTGACTGCGGAAGCCTCTGCAATTTAAAACTCGGATCGAAATGGCTCCGGTGGACAGCGCAAGTGTCGAGCCTCGGCAACCTATGCAGGGAGTATATAGGAGATGCCGCCTCAGAATAATCAATGCTGTCGGACATCGAAAGCCCAGCAGCATCTCCGGGAAACGCTGAGCAGTGGCACCGCCAATCTAGTACGCAATAGCAAAGGCAACCACAGTACCGAACAGGTACTTTATTATATGCCACTGTTAGAACTCATCGACCATTATCCACCATAATCCACCCAAAACCTCGAAATGACACCGTATGGAACCCCGATTCAGCACCTCTTAAGCGAAAATAATATCAGGAAACTATTGCTTACAGGACAAAAAGAAGAACGTTGCTGTTGGTCGCTGGAAGACCTCAAGAGAAACAACTAGGTAGTAAGGGAGCCCGTTTTCAGCATCCCATCGCCAGAAAGAGGTAGACCTTAGATAGATAGTCTTACCGACTACTTCGATTACCAGTTTCGAACCACTAACGAATTACATCTATCGTACGTACATCGAATCAGCATGCTGAGAAGGAGGTTGAAGGGAGTTTGCAACAACGGGGTTGTACGTTATCTTGTCGCGCCAGCTAGACCACTACAAGGTGGCCTCCTTTCGATGCTGCTCCGAGGGCTGTTCTTCCGCACTCCTTTGCTGGCGCTATGTTGACATCAGCACCCGCTCCAAGAGTCGGTCCACCGTTGCAAGGTTGCCAGCTTCTGATGCGGCTGGAGGACTGTACTTCCGTTTTCAGCTACTGCGTTGACATCAGCACCCAATTCCAAAAGTCGGTATACCACTGCAAGGTGGCCTCTCCAAGAGCCGGTCCACCACTGCAAGGTGGCCATCTTCCGATGCTGCTTGGAGGGCTGTTCTTCCGCCCCATTCTGCTAGTGCTGCACTAACATCAGCACCCCTCTCCAAGAGTTGGTCCACTACTGCGAGGTGAACGCCTTCCGATGCCACATTGCCATTGGTGGGCTGTTTCCAGCTGAGCTGGTGCTGCGTTGACATTGGCACCCAACTCCAAGAGTCGGTTGACCACGATGCTGCTTGGAGGGCTGCTATTCCGTGCTCCTGTGCTATGTAGCACGGTGCTGACATAGGCCCCCTTCTCCGCAAGAAGTGCTACACCCCGCAGCTACCCGCTGCTGCCGCACAGTGGAGGGAAGTTTCGCCTTGGAAAGCATGCGTGTTGATGCTAACGAGAGGAAGATATTGCACCACTACGCCAACCACATCCCGCTCGATTGGCGTAATTAAAGCGATGTTCAGGCTACCGAGTTCATTCCTCTGGTGCATGCGGTCAATAAGGGGCAACTTTTTGACAGTCCCGTACCTCACTTAATAGTAGCCGGCAACAGAAAAGAAAAGCGGGGAATGAGACACATGTGGAAAATGTTCCACGCTCCGAATTTTGATTGGCGGAACCTTAAGTGAAGAGTCGTTATCCGAATTCGAACTTGCCCCGCTGTACTGGCTACATACAGTCTTCAATATCGGCCCCATGTGCCCCGATCGAAAGCCCACAAACAGCGTCTGAATGCTCCCGGAAGAAAAAAAGCGCAACCTCAACCCGATCCATCCAGTCGGCTACAGGTTATTGGCCCTCGTGGAGGAACATCCAAATGGACAGCAATACGGATTCAGGCACTGGTCCGACAGCAAGTTCAGGAAGTTGGTGTTGCACCCCAGCATCTACCATCACTCGCGTCACGTCAGGGTTCCCATTCTCGGATGCCAGTGTCTGTCTTGTAGGCAACGCTGTTTTTTGATGGGGTCGGCTGTTGCCACACAGAAATATTTATACTTTCCGGTGCATAGAGTTAATCGATGAGGTGCCCTTATTATTGACCGCATGCATCCGATTCTCCTCGTCGGTATTCCCGCCGGTATATGGGCTTTTTCTTGGTTGTGTGCTTAAGGAAATTTTTGCGGAACTTGAGAAAGAATACGATAGACATAACGATGAGGAATCCTGGAATGGCCATGTAGTAGAAAGCCGTCCAGCTTGGGCTGCTCTCGGCAATACCCACCTAAGTAGTCGATCAGCAGTTTTTCTCCAAGGTACTTGCATGTCGTCTCTTCGAATACTAACATTCATACCGTACAAACTCTACATTACGGTTAGCAGTCGGACAAAAGAAGCACGGAAGTCAGATGGCGTAACGCCACGAAGAGGAGAGATAGGAATATAAACTGAAACCCGTCAATGGGTCTGCAGAAGCACACGCAAGGGGCGAACGTACCGCCGCCCAAGACAGCCTCCTCATGCTGGCACCCTGCTCCCGAGGCTTGTACGCAGGCCTCGCCGATAGAGATATTCGTAGCCTGTTCCAGTGTCAAACCTCCTGTACCCTTTAGAGGCGACAGGTAGCATACCCTTTGAAAGAGGCCGTCGACCTTCTTAACAACACACTCTCATCTACTACCAACCCGAGCCGCCGCGCCGTCTCGCTCAAGGCAGCGTCATCAACTAAGTCGGGCTACGGTCCCGATCCCGTGCGCACTGCTTGCCCAAGTTCCAACTCGGGTAGCACGATCGGGTGCAGGGCTGGCAATTGGTGGATGTCTTCGCCAATAGTGGCTGCCAGTCTTAAGAATCGTAGTGATACCCGTCGTTGCTCCATGTGTGCAGATTCGAGGCGTACAGAGATATAAGCTACTTTGGTCAATGACCGCAGGAAGTCTTTGGGTATCCTCTAGAGTGTACACGATGGAGTGTAATAGGGCTTGAACAGTGCTTCTGCACTTTAGAGGATATTCCCCACTTCTGGTGCTGCCGACTCAGTGGGCTCGTCGGGAAAAACCGCTTGCTCTGCAAGGACTAGACGGATTGAAGAGGAACGCGAGGGTGTGTACATACCGCAAGGTAGAGATGTTGCTCGCATTCCATGATGTCGTCTTTCCATCCGTCAAAAATTCCCTCCGGCGATGTTGTCAGCCATCTGGCAAGTTTTTCCTGTATGCTGGTGGGAATATTCATGCAGGCGAACACCCGGCCATGGGAGTCTTGGACGTTGCAGAACCACACATTCGTTCGAACATATTCGCGGGACCTTCACTATACATATTGTGAGTCTTTGATTCCTGGATGACCATGGCCCGTCCAACAGAACGTGCCTTGTATGAAACTTAAGCGTAAAATTCCTGGATGAAAATTCCACCCCTTGCTCATCATCACTGGTAGGTAGCGTTTCTACCAAGGAGTCAGTGTTATCAAGCTAGTATGAGATCCCGAGGATGCACGCTAGACAACATCAGGCACATGGTCTGTTGCATATCAGCATCGCAGTAGATAAGTGGTGTCCAACGTCGAGAAAGCGTGCCAACCACAGGTACTCCGGTTCCGTCTACATACCACAATCGGAGCATCTGAAAATACGGTGTTGGGGCAAAAAACTGGTCTCAGCCCCATCGGGGGGCTGAATTCCGGGAAGCTCTCCTCGATAACCATCGAATCGGAGCAAATTCGTCCGCCTGGAGAGGTCTAACTCCTGGCTAGGAAGTCAGCTTAAATCCCACGTGACATAGGAATGTCATGGACCTTCCAACTGTCCTGGGATGACAGGTGAAAACTCACCCGGGAAGGCGTTTGGTAGAAGATGCTATGAACTTGCTGCTGAGTTGCCTTGGAGAAGCTGGGCCGGAGTTCAGGTATGAGAGGTCGCTGCATGGACTGTGGATCCGTCTTAGCTCCTTTTAGGACTTCTCGGGCCCAGGTGGATGTTAATCTCACCTTTCTCCTCCTCAATCCAAGAGCTTCTCTGGCTCGCCGTGTCCAAAACAGAACGCCAGATGCGATTATTGTGAAACCAAAAAAAACGCCTTAACTACCGTAGAATAACGTGATTTAGGCATTGGAATCGGCCTCCACGATATCGGTATACTCACACTTCGAGTTTCAACTGAATCCTGACTCTTTTGCCCTGTCGACAGATGATATTCAAAATTCCGTCTACCTTTCGTGGGCCGAGTCCGGCGCAAAATACAATACCCGCCGACTCCAAGCACGTGCTTGGCACACATTCTCATGGCTGGGAAGTATTTACATCAACTATCCAACCGGCGCCCACTATCCCGATCCATTGCTGCTTCTCAAGTGAGTACATGGTTATTCGAAGCCACCGGCTGGTCGTTCAGAAAGGTTGGCTCGTCGATTGATGTTTTCCTTTTACGGATGTTAATTTAACCTATTGAAAACTTTTTACTCAGGCGGTGGCGCCGTACTATTTGCTGTCTACATTTCCTTGCTTCTTTACTGTCCGTGTGCTGTAACTATTTAATTACTCTAAATTTACGGAGGTGACACGACTGTATCTTTTACTGTCTTCTTTATTTACTGGCGGCGGCACTAATTGATTCTGCGCCTGCTCTCTATTAAATATATTCCCGCTCTCCCTATTAATTCTGCACCCGCTCCCCATGTATTAATTCTGTGCCTATTAAATCTAACTGTGTATGCCTGCACTCCACATCATAAGCGGTTATGGAGGACCATGTGATGAACCTGTACCCTGTCGATGGTAGTTACTCATGGTGTATAAAACCTTGCCCTTGTTTTTCATGGTACATGTAGGTACGGTTTTTCTACATATACAGCTGGACTGGAAGTGGGCCTGCCTACAGCTTAGAATTGGTACCGGACACACTGGTCTGGAAGCGCTGGAGTCGTATCCAGAGGTTTTACAGGTATGCTGGCTCAGACTCCACTGGGACCTACCAGTGCTGACAATGATTAGGCCTACCGGGAAGGAAAGTAATGTTTACAAGGAGCGGGTTTATGCTAGCCATCATCGTGTAGGAAATGTTGTGGTTCAATAAAATGGGATTTGGTGTGTCGCCGGGCGGTCGCTGCAGTTTAAATTTGGGTCGCCACCAGGTTCGGCTGTTGCCATGATACGTCCCGTGATGCGCTGAAGTTCCTTTATAGTGCACTCACAATTAGTGCAGAATACATACCTCTGTGTAGAATCTGTTTGTGTCCGGATCCAGCATTCGACCGCTTCGTTATTCCCACCGTCTTGCAAATAGCAGCCAATTCCAGTACAGCAATCGTCCGTCCGTGCTCGCAGGCGAAGTGCAAGGCTCCACTGCCGCTCCGAGTGTTGCTAACGACGTGCGTTTGCAAGCGTGCTTCGTGGACTGTCGGGGTGTAACTCGATGCGAGGTTGTTGCCGTCGGCTGCTGGATGGCCCAGCAAGGTTCGACTGCCGCTTCCCTCGGTACCTAACTGCGTGTGTTTCGGTGTTCAGATAAGGGCTGGCGGCTGGTATGCAGTGAAGTGTTATACCTCGTGCACCACTGCCCTGCCAGCATGGGTGCACAAGAAGCAAGTACCTACATAGTAGCCGACACGGTATAATGTAAGCTTTTTTCGTCCCCGCTCTTTGCCCGTCTCGCCTCGGCTGTTCTGCTCGAGTCGAGACTTTCGGTCGGTCTGCCGACATAGAGTATCACTCGGCTCGCCAGTGCGTGCCATTTATTCCTACCCTTCAACATGCAGGTAAGAGCGGCCATCCTGCGGTTTCCCCGGTCCCCTCCGCCTCCGCATTTCGTTCGCCGAGCCCCACCCATTTATGCTCAGCACGTACGGAAACGACAAGCGTCGAGGTGTGTCCAGTTTGGGTGACTATGGGCGCATCTGCGCAAAGGCGAGTGCAGTTGCATTAAGCTCTTCAATACGGCCGGGCAGAGATTCGCCGACTTCTCTGTCGCTGCTACCGGAACCCGTGCTATGCGTGATGGCAGAGGTCGACTATGTGCAGTGGCGTTCGGTCCTGTGGATTTCAACATCCTCGTTCTTTCCAGCTTAGTAATCGCGCCACAGACCAGTCCGCACTCTGCGCCTGGGTTCAGCCGTTCATCCTGCCTAGCCTTGGCCGTGGCCAGGACTAGGGCAGGCACGTGTGGTCGCGGTTAGTCGGGCGGGGGCTTCATTAAGGGTGCGGATTTCTTTCGCCGGCGCTTGGCGCTCTTCCGTTGTGCATGCGCGCGATGCGCGGCGGAGAGGATCTGGCGGGCAGACGAATAGACCTGCAGGCTGGTGCGTATGTAGAGTGGAGAGGAGTGGAGCGGAACGGATGGGACTGGATGGGATAGGTAGGTGGAATGGGCACTGCGGCCCCCTGGACATGCATCTTTTACCACCAGTGCCGTCGCCGCCGACTCGCCGTGGGACTCACATCAGCATTGCCAGAGCAGACAGCCTGTGGATCTCTTGCGGAGCGCCGTCTCCCAACCCTCATTTGCCGTCTCCCAACCCTTGTTTGTGACGAACGACGGGTAACGCTTGCTCTCGGAATCTCACGGACGATTGCATGTATGTAGGCATTCCCGGTTCCTCCGGACCAAAAGCCGGCTCGGATGCGGGCCTGGAATCCATGAGACAGCCCTCTCCGCCCCGCGCGCCGCTTGGGGATTTGGGCCTTCATTGCCATGAGACGTCAGTCCCGTTTCCGCGATACATGCTCGCTGGGGTTGACCTACCTAGAATAGCCTGCTATATAAGCTGGAGCCCAACAAGCCCGCCAAAGGAGAGCCGGTTCGAACGGGGGAAACTGTTCCGCTGTCGGCTGGTTTGGTCCGCAGATGATTCTGTTGCCTACAGCCTGCGAATAGGTGTGTTACGGGTCTGAAGCTCGGTTCCGCCGCCTGCAAGTCTGGTTGGGTGCCGCCTGCCGCCTGGCACTGCGACGCCGTCGATGGCAATTGGCGTGGCGGGCATGATCTGCTATGATGCGGGCTGCGGGCTTCTCTGTGCGCGTATTTGGCGGAGCCACGGCGTACGGCTTGGTTGTGTCTGGAGAAGTGCAAGGAGGCTGCCATTGTGGCTGGCATCTGTGGCTGAGCTGCGATATGGAATGGGAACATATGGTGGCAGGACTCAGCTCAGTTGCGACTCCCGCCGGGGCCATCTGGCTGGTTGGCCCCGCCAGCACGAGCCACTCCCAGCCCACTCCCAGTGTATTATGTCATGTCATCCACCGTGTATGTCATATCTATCTATCCAGCTCTCCACCGTCCGCACCCAGTCCCCATTTTCGATTGCGTCGACGATCTGATCCGGGTCAAAGCGCGAGTACAGATGTAAGCCGAAAATCACTATTCGGATCGTCTCTTTACTCTACACAGATATCTCTCCGGAGCTGAACGCACGCGCACTTCTCCCCTGCCCCGCGTCGAGTCTCAAGACACTTCCCTGTCGACCTCGGCCCGTCTTCGCATTCTTCCTTTCCCCTTCGTCTCCCCTTGTATCCTCCATCTACCTTTCTGTCTTGTCCTGCGTTCATTTGCCGGCCTCTCCCCTCTCCGCTCCCATGTCTTTTCTTCCAGCTCGTCCGCGTCCCTGATCCTGCTTCCGTTGAAATACCGATCCCGGAAAGAGAAAAGCGGTAAATCCATTTGGCTTGGGATTGGCCCAACGGAAAACACCAGCCTCACTTTCCCACCCCCCCACCCATCCTGGTGTTGTTAAACCCCCCCCATCCCTTCGAGCTACCCGCCCGCTGTTCTCCTCCTCCTTACTACACGTGAACTCACCACCGACAAACAATCGCCTCCATAGCGATCCCCAATCTCAAAAGGAAAAAGGAAAAACCCTCCATATTCGTCCATCGGCTGCGCTTCGGAACGGCGAAGAAGGACCGCCCGTGCAGCATGATATCGGACGAGCTCTTTGCGGAATGCCTTGTCATCCTTCAAGGTAGGCATCGAGAATCGAGTGGTGGCAGTTCCGGATCACAGCTAACCTCCACTCGACTCGCCGGAAAGATGAGAACATCCTCGACGAAGACCAGGCTGAGCGCATCTCGGCTCTTATCTCGAGCAAGACCGACCTTGAGGGAAGCACGCTGGACAATGAGGTCCTTGACGTCCTCTGGCGACACCGCACCAAGAGCTCGCCCGCTTCATCGCCTCCGATCCGCAACAACCACACTATCATCCGCCGTGCGTCGCCGGCGCCGTGGCAATTTCCACGCGTAGGAACGCCAACGCCGTCGCTCGGCGGCACGCCTCCCCTGGCCCCTGGCTTCCCGCCGTCGCTCAGATCGTCGCCGTTCCCGTCGCCGAGGCCGAGTCCGAGGCTAGCGTACTCGTCTCCCCTCATCCCGCACTCCCCGACCCTCAACAACTACGAGCCAGTGCTCCACCACGACGTTACCAGCGCGCCCGCCGAAGCATACGGCGATCTCGGCAGCGAAACCGTGCAGTGGCTTATCGGGGACGATAGCAACTACGTGTACGGCGTTGGCCCGACCCAAGGCATGACCCCACACGACATGCTGCGCTCCGTTCTGGGCGAGGGGCGCTCGGACGAGGAGATCGACCAGGCGCTGGATGTCTGTTCCTACGACCTGGCCGCAACCCTGGCCATGTTGATGGAGCAGCAGCAACACCACCCAGGGTTCAGTCTCTGCGCGCCGGTCGAGAATGCCGCCATCATCGGAAAATCCACTACGCCGAACCCCGAGAGATCCCGGCCCATTACTCCTCGCAACGGCATCGTCTGTCGCTTCTTCCTGTCGACCGGGCAGTGTCTCCGGGCAGATTGCCGATACTCCCACGACCTGGGCACCACGATCTGCAAGTACTGGCTCATGGGCTCATGTCTCGCTGGCAGCACGTGCATCTTTTCCCACGACCCAACCATGTCGGTCTCGAAGATGACGCTCGGCGCGGACAGTCGCACCTCGACTCCCCCTCCCAGCTTCCAGTTTCAAGATGCCTCCGCGTTCCCCTCGCTCTCACCGGGCGAACATTGGAATGGCGGCTCGGGTGTAGGTTCCGGGATGACTGGCCCGTCCCCAGGCTTCAAGCTCACACCTTCGCGTCCCCACTCTCGCCAGCAGAACCGTGACCGCAACCAGGACCCGTCCATACCGCTGGACGACTCCGAAGCCTTCCCGTCGCTCGGCAGTGCAAAGAACCACAAGAAGCGCGACCGACGTCCCAAGAATGACATCCCGACCGGACCGTCGTCGCTTGCCGAGATTGTACGCATGGGATCTCCCGGACCCAACTCCAACCGCTGGGCTGGAGTCGGTGGTTCCCCCAACTCGAAGCGAGGAAACTCCAAGGTTTCGGCATCCCACATCCCGGCGCCGCAGCAGATTCCCTGGCTCGACACCGGCAGCAGCCTCAACCGTCTGTATCTCAAGCACCGCAAGGTAGCTCTGAATCATGGTGTTCTCCGTGCCAAGTATCTGCAGATGGCCAGCGGTGCCTGGCAGCGAAACGACGCGAAGGCCGCCAAGGAGCACTCCCGGAAGGCCAACAATGAGAACCTCGCCATGGTCAAGGCGCACAAAGAGGCAGCGAGGGCGATCTACGAGGAGCGCAACAAACAGCCGGGAGTGGAATTGTTTGTCGATCTTCACGGTTAGTTTTCTTCCTTCCTTCCTTCCTTCCTTTCTTTCCTTTATTTTTATTTTTATGTTATCTCATGCTAGAGTAAAACACGGCATTTCATTTTCATCTTTTTTCTTCTTTATAGGCTGATCGAGACCATCCCCTAGGTCTGCTTCCCGACGAAGGCATCAAATATCTCGAGGAGATCCTCGTCGCCCACCAGAATTCCTCGCAGCCACTGTACGCCATCGTCGGCACGGGCCACCATTCCAAGGGCGGCAAGGACAAGCTCTCGCGCGCCATCCGTGCCTTCCTCGACGAGTGGAAGTACGCCTACAGGGAGTTCTCGGTCAGCGGCGACCGCAACGGGGGAATCCTCGGCATCGATCCACGGTCGTTCGACAAGGCTATGACAACGACGGCCGTGGCTAGCGGCGGTGGCGACGGCTCGGGCGAGCAGCAGCAGCAGCAGATGGTGGCGCCAGGAGTGGACGGCATCGGCAGCGCCAGTAGCAGGCCGATGACTGCCAGGTCGGGGTTGGGGGGCAGCATCGCTTCTGCGAAGAAAAAGAAATAGATTTTTAGAGATGAATAAAAAAAAAATAAAGAGAAAAAAAAATTTAACCTCAAAACTAGGCCTTTTTCCTTCGTTCTCTTGTGATGGTCATCGCGATGGAGATGCTCTACGTACGTGCCCGGTTTGGTCAAACTTTGCTAATGCGATATCACGAGCAGTTGTAGGAGACTGGTTGAACTTCGTTCCCCCTCCCCCTAAAAAAACTAAAAAAAAAACTACGCAACCAGGATTCATTCATTCGTTCGTTCATACATTCTCGGAAGCAGGAAGAGAAACCAGCTTCAACGCCGGCCCAGAATACCCCGCACCTCATCCTTCCACAATCCGAGCCGTCCCTTCCTGGCGGGGGCCCTCCCCAGCCCAGCCTTGGCTCCGAAGTAGTTTTCGACCTCGATCTTGCCGACCTTGATGCCGGCATCCAGCTGCAGCCCCTCGCAGCGGTCCAGGCCTCCGCCGATGCCACCGATGCCGCCTCCGATTTCGATGCCGATGCCGATGCCGGGCGGGAAGGCCCCATGCGCGCCGTCCCCGGGCGCCGGCTTCTCCGGCGTCTCCCAATTGTCGCCGTTCCAGAGCAGGCCGTCGAGGCCGTCCGCGTTGATGTTCTTGGCGTCAACGTAGACGCTGCCGGCGAGGGTCATGGTGCCCTTCGCGAGCGGATTCTCGAGGTCCAGGTGCGTGAGCAGTCCCGGCCCGTGCGCGCATGGGTCGTCCTCGTTCGGGTCCGCGTAGACGCTGACGTCCAGCGTCCGGTCCGGCAGGAAGAAGAACGCCGGGTCGGCCGGGCTCGGGATATTGGTCGTTGTTGGCGCGAAGGGCTGGCGCGAGTTCTCGAATACCGACGTCGCGGCTAGGATGCAGCCCTTCCGCAGGTGCGGCGCGAGGGCGGACAGCGGCGTCGAGAGCGCGAGCGCCACGTTGTCGGCCACGAGCATGGCGTTCGGCGCCCGCGTCAGCACGTGCGAGACGTGCTGGTCGCCGTCCCGGCCCGAGCCGTAGAGGTAGAAGGGCGTGTAGCTGACCGGGTACGAGCCGTCGAGGCAGCGGTCCGACAGCGAGCGGTCTTTGATGACGCGCAGGTTCGTGAATGACGCCGATGGGAACGTCCAGTACTCCCGGGTCAGATCCATCTTCTTCATTGTGGCGTCGAACCGCCCGGCGGACAGGAGGTCGGACAGCCGGACTTTCTCGGTGGTCTCGAGGTGGAAGGTGGCGTACCGGGTCGCCTTCGAGCGGGCGGATAGGTACTCCGACAAGGCGTCGGGCGCCATGTCCGCCGACACGATCAGCTGCGTGAGGCAGTCGGCCTCGTGGAAGAACGGCTGGTAGGCGAGGAACACCTTGCCGTCGTCGCCGGTGCCCTGGACGGTGAACCTGTGGATCGCGGGGTCGATCGAGTTGCGCTGCTGGCAGACCTTGACCTCCTCCTCGACGATCTTCCTGAAGACGTCCGCGAGCATGGCGACGAAGTTGCCCGCGGTGGGGAAGGGGCTCATCACCACGTTGCGCAGCACGAAGAGGTCCGCGGCGTCGTCCACGTCCAGGCCGAGCCGCCGCTTGAAGTTCTTTGCGCAGTCGCCGTAGGCTTCGCCGAACTCCGTCGACGTCAGGAAGAACTCGACACTGTTGAGATCCTGCTTCGGGTCCACGTAGGACATGCGCTTGACGATGCGCTTGTTGAGGTAGTTGGCTTCCTCGACGGACGTGTTCCACTCGCCGTTCGCGAGGCGGAAGTTGACGGCGAAGCAGTTGATGACCAGATCCGAGCCGAGCTCGCGCAAGAGCCCGAGTGCCTTCGGGTCCGACAGGAGGGCGATGTTCTCGACGGGGAGGATGTGGTCGCGGATGAACTTGCGCTCGGCCGCGATGTCGCCTGGCGTGCAGCCCTCCTTCCGCTCCGACGGGAGCAGGTTGAAGGGGACGACTTTGAAGACGTCGTCATCGATGGACATGGCTGCCCAGTGGGCAGAAAGCTACGAGGACGTTTTAGCTGCATGATACAGCGGGAGATGGTGTAACTGCTCACCCTGCTGCAAGAAAAGGAGGCTTCCCCCAGAAGCACTCCGTACCCTTTGTTGCGCATTCCGATGACTGAATTGGACAGCCAGGTAGCGACGGCTGCCGCACCGGGCTTGCTTCCTGATCGCCCGTCAGTGCGGTGAACCGCAGGAGCTCGACACGGAGAGACTTGCCTTCGACACCAAACACGCCAATACTCTCCGGCTCATGCTCTCTGGCGATGTAAGGACTGGTCCAGGTCACGAGATACCTCATCCGCCCGTCCCTATAGCACAGAGCACCGGCGGGGTACGGCACATACCCGCTCTTGTGCGGGTCGATGGTGACGCTGTCGGCAAACTTGATGTACCTGTATGCCTCCTCGACATGTGCCCTGAGGCGGTGGTCCCTGATGAGCCCGTTGTCTCCCGGTTGCTCCTCCTTGAGAGGAACCATGGAAGCGAAGTAGCCGCCCCAGGCGGCGTCCACATGGACGGCAAACGACAGGCCCCTAGTCTGGAACTCGGACCGCAGTTCCATGATGCCCTTGAGGTCGTCCACGGCACCCTCCTCAGTGGACCCGATGATGGCGGTGACGGCATAGACTCCCACTTCGTTCGCGAGATGCTCCTCTAGGACCTCGCGGAGATGCCCCAAGTCCAGGCAGGCTTCGTTGTCGATCTTGACGCCAATCATGTTCGCGCTGCCGATGCCGGTGAGCGCGCAGCTCTTCGGCCACGAATAGTGGTTCGTGGCGGAGACCATCCAACGCATCGGCGCGATGCCGTACTGGCGTTCGATCGCGTCCTTGCCTACGGACTGGATACTGTGCTTCTTCATGACCTTTTCGAGGTACGCGGAGGTGATGCCGTAGCTCCGGCTCAGCTTGTCCGGGATGTCGAGGATCTCGTCGGGCGTAAGGTTGAGCAGCTCCCAGACCGAGAGCTCCGAGAACAGTACGGGACTGGCGGGATCCTTGCAGGTGGACACTTTGAATGTCGGGGCGATGAACTCGAGGCCCTCGCCCAGCGCCATGGCGTTCCGGATGGACAGCGGGTAGAACTTGAGGTTCCGGGCAGCCCAGATGCTTTCGAGGTTTGCGGCGGTGCCGCCGCAGGTGATCTTGGTTCGCATTAGCGAGCGCTTCTCTCTCAGCTGTGGGGTGCGGCCTTACATGGCCCCAACCGACGCGCTCGCCGTCCGCGAGCGGACCCTCGGTCTCGTCCGGGAACCCGGGCAGCGTGGTCCCCTCCCCGAGGCGGAAGCCGAGCATCTTGCACAGCTGCTCGCCGACCTCCATCTCGATGATGGTGGTGACGGGACTGGCCTCGATCGAGACGTTGTTCGGATTGAACAGCATGGTGGTGAGGTATCCGAGCATGGCCGGCATGCTGGTGTCCATGAGCATGTGGGCGCTGTAGCGCGGGCTCCAGAACGGCACGCTGTGGCGCGTCAGCAGCAAGAACAGGTTGTGCAGCTCGGTCTTCAGCCGCTCCTGGCTGGCAGAGAACGCCGGGTGCGCCTGCATTGCCGACGTGATGAAGCGGCCGTCGTCGGCGCCGTTGGGGTCGCTGCTGCCGTGGTACGATTCGCGCGCACACTTGTGCTCCTGCAGGATCTGGTGGATGTAGCTGGTGAAGAAGCCGATGTTCTCCGCCTGCGGGCCTGGATGGGTCCCTTCCGTCAGTCGTTTCCGCCATCGAAAGCGCCAATCCACACTACTGACCGAGAAAGAAGGGCGCGATGCTGGCATGCTCGCCACGGTAGTGCTCCACAGCCGCCCCGACCTCGGAGGAGTCGGCTCCCTCCTCCTCCTTGTGGTGGTGCTTGTGCGGGGGGAAGGAATAGGCACTCCCGATGTGGTAGGACATAGTGGCTGGACGGATAGATACGATCAAGCAGTGTGATTGTGTGTGGATGTGTGGATGTTTGCCGGAGGTGTTTGAGGACTAGCAGGCAGCTTCTCCGGACGGAGGCCATGGTTTATATCCAGCGGACGGGCCATTGTGATGGTGGCCAGCGCCGCCGCCTGGAGGTCCAGCCAGACCGCTCCGCGGAGGTGTCGCCCCGATCCCCGCGGCGACGGACTGGCGGACGGACAGCTGCGGGCTGAAGCCGCTTCCCCGCCGCCCCGCGGTGATCGCTCGAGCAATCGTGTGCTCCTGGCCGAGCACGGCATTGCCATGCGGACAGCGCCGCAGCCTGCGGTCCAACCTCGCACACGGCAGGTGGGGGCAGTGTCCGAGCCGTCCGCGGGCAGCCAGCGGTCTCCAGCTCGATCGACGCAGTGTCCGAGAACCGCGCCCCGAGTTCCGAATCCGTCACGCCGGCCTCTCTCTCCCCCCCAATCGATCGAGCCCCATTGCCGAGTCGCAATGCGTCGCACCGCTGCGTGTTCGTTCAACGCTACACAGTGTACGCAGTGCAGAGAAACCACAATCAACGCCGTGTGCGTACGGGGGACGGCTGGCGACAGGAGTCTTCGCACCCGCCGTCCGCCATCGGCACCACTCTGTCCTGCAACGCCAGTAGCCAGCACGCCCGCAGGTGGTGTCCATATCGGCCCCAGGCCCGGGAGCACCTCTTCAAGAACTGTCCCCACTGGAAAGGCCCGGCAGAAAATCCAGTGGGCGGAAGTGTTGCTGGAGACTGAAAGGAGGAAGAATCGGTTCAGGACTCGAGACTTCCCCCGCAGATGAGCGCTGCAGCCTGGCAATCCTGGGCTTCCTATCTACCACGGATGTGGGACGAGGGTGGTGGAGGATGTGCAGAGTGGGTGTCGGAAGCGGAGCTCCAGGAGCGGGAGGTTGGGGAACGGGCGAAGAGGTTGGAGGCGGGCGAGCAGGGAGGAGTCAACGGGTGGTTGTATGATACACAGCAACGTCAGGCGGTCGCGGCAGAGGGCAAGGGGAGCCACAATGTGCCACCTGCAGACTGGTCGAGGTCGGGGTTAAAAAGCACGCCGCCATATGTGGTCCACATGGGCTGAATGTGAGTATGCCACCAAAAAGGGTGGTTTCTCCCTATCGGAGCCATACGGCAGGCAGGCGGTGTGAGAGAGAGTGCAGCCTGTGCAAGAAAAGCAGCTAATTTTGGAAGTATTTAAGTGAGCGAACTCGAGTTCAGCTGTGACGACTGCTGTCGTTGCCAAGCAGGCCAGCTTCGGATTGTAGGACAAGCCGAGTTTGAAATATCCTGGTAAATCTCCGCTATTCCAAGCTGGCGGCGGCATATCACCGGGAGTCAAAAACATGCAAGTAGAAAATTCAGCTAGTGTTGCGCCCGACTTCAGAGTATATTCTGGCTGCATGATTCTCAATGCAGTCCCAAGTCCGCTTCAAGGCGGCTATCTTTGCACTACACCTTCCAAATGCCCCGATCCCCATGCTGTCGAGCTGCCGTTGATTTTGCATTTCGACTACAATAGCACACGGAAGTATTGGCAAATGAATTCGCCGTTCCGAGACTGAATGGGGTTTATCGCAGTACCTTAAAAGTTACCGATTAAATCTTGACTGCATGCTACTTCTCCGTTTCAATCCCAATCACTAGATCCCCACCCAGTATCCATACCACCTCCACCGTATTTGCACGTGTATATACATGACACCTGCTGAGATCTGGATATCCTACTCACCGGATGGAATGACCCACCGTTAAGTATCTCATATGTACGTAGTAACGTGCCAACGAGCGAGTTCTTGAGATGATGAGGAATATTCAAACGTATTAGAATATCCACTTGAGGAAGATGAGTTCATCTTACCAGGAGGAATTGAAATCCTGCAATCGGGATATGGAAAAATAGGGCGGACAGACCACCGTGTAACTGTGTGAGAGCCGGAGAGCGGACGAGCAGGGTTTTTTTTTGTTTAATCATACTCGCATTTGACCTATGTAGATCATGGCGGCGTACATTTTGCCCCGTTTTCCTGTCCGCAGTCCGCGCGTTGGCGGCTCGTTGCAAGCTCCCCTTTGCCCTCCGCCTAGGCCTGTCCCAAGAAAGAATAGACGCGCCCAAGGAAATTGACAAAGGAAAGAACGGAAGGAAAAGAGTGACCCGTCCCCTACTCCTCGCCTGCCGATGCTATGAATGAGGGAGTGGGAAGGAACAGCGGAAGTTCCTCCCCTTCACCCATATCGTCCACAGCACCCGGCGCCTCCGCCTCTCCCTCCCGCTCCCCTTGCTGCTCCCACTCAGACACCTCACTTCCGGCGTCGTCTTCCTCTGTCTGCGGCAGCACCAGCCTTCCCACGTCCGTGGAGGAGAGGAAGCCCAGCACTGCCCGTCTACATCTCCCGTCGGCCAGCAGGTCCCGGACCGTCCACCTGCTCTTCCACCTCTTGGTCTCCTTCAACACCTCCGCCCACAGAATTTTCTGCTGCATCTTCCATTCTGGACACACCTTGAAGAGGTGGTCTCTTGTTTGCGAGGGGCACTTGCACCACCAGCACTGGGCATCGGGGCGAACTTTAGCCCAGTACAGGTACTGTCCAGTCCGGGCATGTCCTGTCTTCAGCTGGTAGTACCTCGAGGCAAGCCTCTTAGCGCTGCCGGCCACCGTGCCATCGGGTCTCTGGTTCTTTGGCATGCGGTACTTCCTCTTCGAGGTCCGGCCCCCAGCCCACTGGCGTGCCTCTATCCACTTCTTCTCCGAGATCTCCCGCTTGAGGTTGGCAAGGGACCGTGGGAGGGGCAGTGCCCGAACTTCAGTCCGATCGGAGTAGTTCAGCCACTCCACCCCGTGGGTGTCTGGCTCCTCTGCCGCGGTCTTTGCCCACTCGTCGGCCTTCTCATTGCCTGCGATTCCCTTGTGAGCTGGGCACCATCGGATTTCGATGACAATGCCTGGCCTAGCCCTACGCAGGGCGGCGATATGCTTCCGTGCCTGCAGGGCGTATTGTTGTCCAGGGCCTGGTTCATCTGATGCCATCTGTCTGATGGCCGCTTGCGCATCTGTGAAAATCGTGACCCGTTCCGGGGTTGTGTTTCTTCTCGAAGCCGAATCCAAGGCACGCGCGAGGGTAGCACACTCCGCGTCGTAAGCCTCCTGGTTGTATCCCATATGAGTTTTGATACCCGCCCAGGATTCCCCCTTCCACACCACTGCATAGCCAGCTGCTCCGTCCTCCATTCGCGACCTATCTGTGTACATAGTTAGTCCTGGCCGTGGCTTTTCTGCCTCCATCCTTGCTTCCTCTCTACTTCATGTAGCAAGGCCGCGTTGAGTGTTTCGGGTTCCTCGCGCAGCACTGTGCTCTCCGTTGCTCCCACATAGGCCAAGGCATTCGTGAGCCGTCGCCCAAGCTCTGTCGGCGCGCCCACTATCCCTCTTGCCTGGTCTCCGTGCGGCAGGCTCAGCAGCCGTAGCCCGAAACGACGTTGCCTGTTCTCCGGTTGCGCTGTTGCTGCCCGGAGGCCCGACTCCATCGATAGCGCTCCCAGGTTGGTCGTTCGGAAGCAGCCTGTAGTCGCCCGTGCCTCTGGTTGACCCGGAGCTGCAGCTCGTTTGCTTGGCCCACTGTTCCCCGGACGTGATCTCCTTTCCACCACAGCGCGGACGAGCAGGTGAGCGGAGAGTACGATGTGATGCTGTGAGGAGCTGAGTGAGCAAAAGAGTGCACAACTAGGAAAAGAAGACAAGGCAAAGTCGGATGCCGGTGGCGACCTAGTGTTGTGTGAAGAAAGAAGAAGTACAGTGGAGCAAGACGAGTGGATTGATGAGAGGATGGGTCTCAAGAAAATGGCTCCCGGTTTCTGTAGCATACTTGCCAAGTGAGTGTAAAGAAGAAGAGAAGAAGGAAGACTGAAGACACCCCATCTCCGCTGCTGCACGATCGGGAGCTCCAACTCTGGCCGTGCCGCCCATGGTGGACGGTGACCGGTGACCGAGTCCCTGTGGCAGGACGATAGAGGATGTTAGGAGAATCTGGCGTGAGCACGGATATAATCAATTCGATGTTTGTGCAGGACGAGCACAAACACGAACAGGGGCTGAGCGATTAGAGGGATTTTCGGAGGCGAGATGATCACGGGTGAGACGAACACCGTATTCCTCGGCTTCGTGTATGTATTGCTTAAGTGTGTAAAGAAGAAGAAAGTCGAAACGCAAAGACACTCCCATGTACATATCCTCCGCTGCTGCACGACGTCGTTCCTAATCGAGCGCTCACATATGTAGTAACTACTGCTCGCTTAACTTTTAGCCGCTCGCTCAACTCTGTTCAGTGCTGTGCCGTCCGCAACAACCAATAATTAATGGTATATAACGCCATGTAACTATGTGATACACACATATATAGTTAGCAGCAAGAACGTCCGACACATCATTACGTAAAAAGTACTGTTGGTACATCAACCCGGATGAGCAGGCTGCATGTGTTGCCTCATTGTTAACATTTCTGCGTCCCTTCATTCAATACATGCATGTATTCACTCATTCATGGCTCTACTGCGTGTCTTATGTATTCAATACCTGAAGCGAGCTGGAGGCAAGCCGACTGTGTTACCTTTCGGAGTTGAGCAAATGCAGCTCTAAGGGCCAAGGCCGCCTCAAAACCTACTTGACATTGCAACCGCAGCTAATTTCCAAGTCAAGCGACCAGCGGGCTGCAGACAGTATGTTTTGGAAGCAGCCTAGCAAGAAAAAGGCGTGTTGTAAATCATATGTGGAAGCCCCTACGGTCACGTTCTACTTGTGCATTTTGTTGGAGTCTTCGATGTCAAGCAACACGACTTTATTATGTACATACATAGGTACTATATAACCCAGAGACAGTCGTGGCAACGCATACGGTCTGGTTCATTGATTGCATGCGACCCTGTCGGATCGTGGCGATATTATACACAGTCCTGTCCGTTCGCCGTCCGCCGCGACCTCTCATAGTCCGCTGGCGGGCCCGCGGCAACACCCCGCTGCCCCCGCCTGGCCTTTCCCGTAATTGCAAAAGAAGAAGAACGGAAGCCGAAGGAATGCATCAGCGACAGGAAGCTCGTCTCGCGACCGAAAGAAAAAACAAGAAAGGAAAGGACTCTCTGCTCCCGTCGCCTGCTCCTCCTCATCCTTCGCGCCCTTCTCGCCTTCCAGTTCCTCGCACTCCCCTCGGCCCTCATCCGCGTCCTTGCTTCCGCGCTCCCCGACCACGTCCCCATCATCGGTCGGTTCCTCGCCCGGTTTCGGAGGCACTGCTCGTGGACCCACCCTGCTTCCCACCCCGGCGGTGCGAAGGAAGTTCGGGACTGACTGGGTGCGCCGCTCGTCCGCGAATGGGCCTCGGATCTTGAAGCGGTCCCTCCCTCTTCCCGTAGCTCTTCGTACCTCTGCCCACAGAGCCCTCTGCTGCGTCTTCCATTGTCTGCAGCCCTTGAACAGGCGGTTCCGTGCGCCTGGCTCCTCTGCTACTTGCCTCGCTTCCTCGTCTGCTCTCTCACCGCCTGCCACCCCCTCATGGGCCGGACACCAACGCACTTCGATGCTTATGCCTGGCCTTGCTGCTCTCAGTCGCGCTATCCATTTCCTCGCTTTCAGGGCGTACTGCTGGCCTGGCCCCGGTCCGTCCGGCGCGATTCTCGTGATTGCGGCCTGCGCATCGGTGAATACGGTGACTTTTCCGGGACGAGCCGTCTCCTTCCTGCTACTTCCAATGCTCTCGCCAGTGCCGCGTCGAAGGCCTCGTGGTTAAAGCCTATGTGTGCCTTGATGCTCGCCCACTCCTTTCCTTTCTTCCAGACAACTGAGTGCCCTGATGCCCCGCTATCAGCTCGTGACCCGTCCGTGAAGATGGCCAAGCCTGCTCTGTCTCGCTCCGCTTCCCCCTTCGCTTTTTTCTGCCCTTCCCTATCACGTCCGCCCCCAACTTCTCTGACATGGGTGGCAGCGCTATCTTCTCAGCTCTGCCCGCGCACCTTCCTAGGCCTGAAGGTGCCCCTACCACTTCTTTGGCCTCACTTGTTTAGGGGGGTGGTGGGAGGACGAGTGATCTTCTGTGTACTGTTAGTCAAAGTAGTACAATACATGCATGATGGCGGTCTCCGGCCAGCTGGTCGGTGCACGCAATTCGCTCCTCCCCGAGCTTTCGGGTTGGGCGGACAGGATCCCCGCCGGCGGGAACCACACCATGGGATCCCACAAAAGTGGAGAACGTCCTCTCCCCCCGTGACGAGAACGGCAGCGTCTTATGTATAGTTATTGCGCCTATCCTTTTAGATACTCATCCATAAATAAAATATAAAAAAAAGGAATGCCAGACAAACAAGATGCCCCACTGGATGCCCGCGGTCGGGCACACACACGCCTCAATCGGAGCATCCGCTCAGCCCGATGAGCTCCTCACTGCTGTCACGCTTCACCCGGCAGCGGGCACGGGGACGCGTCCGAACCCACGCAGGAGGCGAAGACTCCTGTGTGCGCCCGAGCCGTTGGGGAGGGGGGCAGTGGCGGCATGCGAGGAGGAGCGAGAATTTCGGGACGATCTCTGTCGAGCGTCGATGTCTCGCATCGGCTGTGCGTCCATAATATAATTCAGCGAGGAAAAAACGAGAAAAGAAAGAAAGAAAAAAGCCTACATACAGTCGGTAGACGTTATATTGCTCCTGGCCACCGTCACCAACAGTCTGTAACTCATTCGGTAGCCAGGAGACGGCCCCGCCGTGTTTTTTCTTTTGTTTTTCGTGCGATGAAAGAGACATATCTACGGGGGAATCACGAATGGCGACTGACATGAGCCCCCCCCGCGCCGTTTCCGCCGGATCTGCGCCCAGTCGGTCAAGTCCATCTAGCGGCGACGCTCTATGGCGGGGCATCGCGGTGGTGGAGTCGGAGGAGGGGGAGAGCACGCGTCGGGACTCGTTTCCATGGAAATACAATGGCACGGCTAAATTTTTTTTTTTTTTTTTTAACTCATGTATTAGCCAGGCTCAGAGAGCCTGGATTTTGAGAGGAAGAAAAAGGCAAAATACACTGCCGAATCCAAGAGGGGCCTGAGAAGCCATAAAACTCAGCGATGCTTTTGAACTCTTTTGAATGCCAAAGTCATCCAAAAGCTAAAAAAAAAAAAACAGCGAGAATTAGCTCACCACAGGAACACTCCCTCGAACCCTTGTGACAGGTCATTCCACCAACAAACTCCCTCAGCTTGTTTTCTGAATCAGTGAGCCAACTGGGATTGTAGGTTTATGTAGCCAGACAAATTACAGAGTCCGAGGAACATCCGACCAAAGATGTTTGAGGGTTTGACGGTCCTCTCGTCGGGTAAAGTTTGAAGGCAGATTTTCCATGCCTGGGATTTTTTTTTTTTACAACTTCAAGTTTTTGTCGCAATCGAAAGCCAGTGAGACACAAGGGAGATGCCCATTGGCACTCAAACCAGAGCACGGCTCCTGTCCGAACTTCCTCCAATGGGCCTTTTTGCCTTTGTGGCATCAACTCTAAATCTTGACCACATATCTACATACAATATGCTTGCAGAGTGGCTTCTCGGGCCCCACGGGTGCGGCTAAAATGTTTATATGTATGTACTATGTATACCTCGACTTCTCCGCGTCGGTTTGAACGGACGTGGGATGGGGGTTGGATGAGGGTGGGATGGCATAAGCGCTAGAGAGTTATCTGATTCTTGTCGACGGGTAGATGTCTGATGCACTGGCAGGGTGGCGTAGGGCGACAAGGAGTGCGCGGAATAGGACCTGGATTCCTAGAACGTGGGATCCGAGGTGGGGGGAAACAAAACGGACCGTCCGGTTCCTGCAGGGAATGGAAGGGCAAAGATCTCCAGAGCTATCTACCCTAGACAAGCGTAGTCGCCAGGAAAAAAAACACGCCGAACCGCTATATCCGGGACGAGCCGGAATCCGGATGATCTGCGTATGTGTAGATACGGAGGAGATGTGGAGTGTCGGAGATGCTGACAGGCGGGAAGGCGGGGGGCGGAGGAGATCCGCTGCAGGACCGCTCTGGTTTCAGACACCATGGCGTCACGTGCCGAAAAGGAGACATCGATCTAGCAGCTGGATCGGGGTAGTTACAGGCCATCATCAACATTGTCTCCAAACACCATTATCCCCATTGCATACGGTATATGTACATCCCATCCCCGAGGTGTCGCCTCGTTCACACAGACGTCGCGGTCGTATAAAAAGCTTCAGCGGACGCAAAAAAAAAAAAAACCAGAAAGAAGGGGAGAAAACATCCATCCAACATCTGTTCATACAGCCAACCTGTATCTACCATCTGCTCCTCCTGCTGCTTCCTCTCGGCCGTTCGATGACGACGCCGGTGCGATTCCAGACCTCCCAGGCGAGGACAGCGGATGCGAAAAACAGTATGATATTGAGTATCGCAAGGCCCCATGAGCTCTTGAGCATCATGCACTGTTTCGCGACGGTGAGGTCGCCGGGGTTGACGCTGATACCGCTGCCGCTAAGGCTGAAGCTCTGGCCTTCCCAGTGCACGCAGTCCGTGCCGCGGATCCACGGCGCGAGCAGGACCACGCCCACGATCAGGACGCCGAACCAGCATATGTCGACGATCGCGATGTAGATGGGTGTCCAGCCCATGCTGCGGTACATCATGAGCGTGGTGATGGCCCAGACAGTCGCGAGGAGCGTTACCTGCACGGGAAGGGATGCGTCAAAACAGAGGTCGGACACTGACAGTGGGAGGGAAGGGAGGAAGGCTCACGATGAATGGGTACAGGATGTAGTCGTGCGGTATTGCCGGCTGGTATAGGTCCACGAACCAGGCGAGCATCCCCCAGATCGGGATCAACGAGATGACCTCGAAGATACGCACCCCTATGAAGAGATAGCCCGGATACATTTTATTCCGACTTTTGATATTTTTTGTGATGGGTGTTATTCGTGTTGCGGCGGGTTGGGTGAGCGAGTCATACGTGCTCGATGGGAGGAACCTCGATTTAGATCGTGCGAACGTCGAGTCGAGTCGAGTAGAGTCGGCCAAGTCGAGTCGAGTGCGGAGCAGCGAGACCGATGGGCGGATGCGCTTCTAGCTGGCCGCCGGGGGATGTTGGTTCCCTTATGTATCGCTGGAGCTGATCCCGATCCGCCCAATCGAGCTGTGCGCCAGGCAGGCTGAGACATTCCTTCCTGCGTTGAGATCCCTCCGTTCGAACAACGCACAGGTAGGGAGCAGCAGTCTGTACAGTAGATACTTCGGTGCCTGCTGCCTCCCCCGCCGCCCGTTGGTGTCCACTGGAAAAGAAAATAAAGAAAGAAAAAAAAACATGCGTAACCCAATGTCCAGATGTTGCCCCAGCAAATGGGAATAGCCCAGAGCCACACTCTCGCTCACTCACAGACTGCGCACTTCTCAGCTGGCCCCTAGCGTTCTTCCCGTTGGACCGATGTTCTGCTGTAAGAACTGTCGTCATCGCCGCCGTGTGAGCTGGCACTTTCGGACTGCCCGTGACACAAGAGCGAAGGGCGGTGCGATTGAGGTCTATCGGATCGAGATCAGTCCATTGGGTGCTGGGGAAGGAGGGGAAAAGAAACTAGAGAAAAAAAAGGAAGAAGAGAGAACCCAGTCCCATCCATCACATGACCGTCGGGCACGGGGAGAATGCTCAAAGCGATCGAAAACTCGTTGGCGGCCATGTCCTGCACGATAGCTGTCAAGTTTCGATGCCCGCCAAGCAACCGGCCGGATGGATGTTGGTCGGGACCCCCAAGCCCCGCTAGGCCAGGAGCGATTGCCCTCCAAGTCTGCTCTTTCGGACCAGCCAAAGCCAAGCACACTCCAGTGCGTGCCGAATGCCGAGAGGGCCGAGACAGCACAGCCGCACTCCGCGCGTACATAGATATGTACCTCCTTGGCTTCTTGGCTTCCTGGAAACCGAATATGTATCTGGAAGTTGTGCGTTTCTTTTGTTGCCTCGAAGGGGGGACATGCGGGCTCCGGGGGAAAACATCGGTCTCAGTTCTCAGCCACCCGGCCGTTTTGGTTCCATGTTCCGAGTCGAGTCGGCAGTTTGGTGGAGACTGAAATTCCAACACGACCTAGATATGAACCGCCGCATTCAGTGCTGTCGAAAGCTCGGACCGTGCTTGCTTGTGTAGTGTGCATGGCCAATGAGCAGCGAGATCAAAGTTCGAAGCGGATTGCTATCTATGTGTGGGTGCGGAGATGGGTGGCGGGTTGACTGGATGGCTCCCCGCATCACCCAACAGAAATCAAATCAAAATCAGAAAAAGAGAGAAAAGAAAAAGCAAAGTGCAAAACGCAAATGCAATGCAGAGTACATACCTAAGACCTCGGACGCCACAACGGTAGTGTGGACAAAGGCGGCGAGCATGTCCAAACAAGCGTGGGCATGCACGCAGAGTATCTAGCTAGTCTCCAAAGAGGGCGCCCTGATGCGATCACGACCGATCACCCAGCCTCGACGCTCGGAGCCTATTACAGATGCAGAGTACTCGACGGGCCGCGTGTTCTGCTTACCGCAAATAAACACCATTAGCCCTCCTCACAGCACCGCCCCTCCAGCGTTCGATCGCCGAGACCAAGCGGAAGGAGGCGAAGGAGCGAAGATCACCCGCAAGAAGTACCAGCATATGCAGCCGGAAGTCGCGTCAGCGGTAACTAGTTCCTGTGGGCGGAGGCAAGGATCGATTCTCGAGATCGGTGACCTCTTCGCGGACGCGCGGTGCAGGCGATCCCGGACTTCCTCGCCACCACGGATGTGGGACGTCGGATACCAGATGTGGCGGAGGAAGACACCCAGAGTTGGGTGTCAAGGAGGGAAGAGATGGCGGAGGAGAAGAGGCTGGGGGGGGGGCTGAGGTGGAGGAACGACAGTTGCGCTCTTTTCCTCGATGCAGGGCCAGGGGAGCCTCAACCCGTGTTTTTTTTTTGTTTATTCATACTCGCATGCGACCTATATAGATCATGGCGACAGTCATTTTGCCCAGTTTTCCTGTCCGGCCTCAACCTGTGTGTGTATTGCCATGATCGGAATAACAATTGGTCGCACGCCAAACAATGAGCAACAAGCGGAAGCACCGCCCCCTCCTGCGGACCGACCGACGGAGCCCCGCTTGCAGCGACCGCATCAGCGACGGTAGGCCAAATTGGCTGTCGAGTTTCTGTCGACCTCTCTCGATCGCGTCCGAGTCCCGCCCGTCTGGCACATGGAAGACGGCTGTCAGCGGTGTCAATGGTAGTGATGTGAAGATGTGATGGTTGTCTTGTGACGATGTGACGCCACTGCCTATAGTTATCTACAGTATCTATGTATGTATCAGTGGAAGTCACGAGGACTGACTAAGCATACAGAAGTCATGTTACAACAAGCGGGGCACTTTCGGGCGCTGAGTGAGGAGCTATGACGGCGATGCGGGCCAGGACGGCAAAACGCCCGACGATGGCGGGTGGTCCGTCGCTCACTCGCGGGGCGGCCGAGTCCACGCAGCACAGTGGGCCGTGTTGTCAGGCCTCAAAACTGTTGCTGAGTAAGCAGGTTTCTGTGATGGTGCACATGTCTGTCTGGATGGGTGTTAGTGCATCCCCCCCACGCCTGTTAGAGCTGTGTGCATGACGGCATGCGTGGAGGGGTTATGTAAGGTTCCGGTTCGCGTGGAATACATAGACTCTATGTATCTATCAACATAAATTGTTCCCAGCGCGTATTTCCAGTCGGTCAATCCAGACGCGCACCATGTTGCTCCGCCTCGCCACCTTGTTTCTATCCGCTGCTGCGGCTTCAGCTCTCACGCCCGAGTATGTTGGACGGAAAACCAGCCCCCAATGTGCCCGTTACTTGTCTAACGCATGCAGGAATGTCCTGAGTGCGCCTCGACGGTCCGCCGCGAAGGCCAACAGTGGCGGGGTGAGCTCTACTCCAAGTTTCCGCGCGTTCGCTCCCGGCCACGCACGCTTTCTCACGCGCCTGACCCGCATACCCAGACGTTGGCCATCTACTCGAGCTCCACGTATTCTTTCGTGGAGCATACGCAAACGCTATCATGGAAGCTGCTCGACCTCTCGACCGGCGGGTCGTCCGAGCTGTATCCGCACAGCAACATCAAGGCGGTCGGGTGGATCTCTGACGACCGGGTGCTGTTCACGAACGTCACCGCCGGCGATGCGACGACGAGCTTCTGGATCGCGCCGACCAGCGTGAACGAGGCGGAGGTGTACAGGGCGGCGACGGTGGCGGGGCCGGTGTCGGATCTGCAGCTTCTCCCCCTGAAAGACACGATCCACTTCGTGTTCTCGGCCCTCGCGAGCCCAAACGGGACACTGTACAACCCCAAGAGGGCGCAGAAACCGCGCGCGAGCGGGCAGGTGTACGAGTCCCTCTTCGTGCGCCACTGGGACTCGTACATCGCGGCGGAGAGGTCGTCCATCTTCTCCGGGACGCTGTCGCTGCAGGGCTCGCGCTACGCCTCCGGGCCACCGCCCCGGAACCTTCTCCCGGCGGGCTCGGGCCTCGAGACGCCCGTGCAGCCGTTCGGCGGCGCGTCGGACTTCGACATCTCTCCCGACGGAAAGCAGGTGGTGTTCGTCTCCAAGACGCCCGGACTGAATCCTGCCAACAACACGCAGTCCCTGGTCTACGTTGTCCCCTTCGACGGCTCGCGCAAGCCGCGGGCTCTGAACGATCCCATACACGATGGCAGCCCCCGCGGCGCCTCGTCATCGCCAAAGTTCTCACCCGACGGCGGCTCCATCGCCTTCCTCCAGATGGCACGCAACGGGTACGAGTCCGACATCAACAAGATCTACGTTTCGCGGCAGGACGGGCTCAGCGCCGCTGCGCTCGCGGGCGCATGGGACGTTTCGCCTGCCTCCCTCCAGTGGGGTGCCGATTGGCCGACCATATACGCCACCGCAGACAGCGCTGGCCGGCACAAGCTCTACCGCGTCTCGGCACGCACCGGGGTGGCCGAAGAGGCCTGGGGCGAGCACTCGGTGTCCGATTTCCAGCTTCTCCCTAGTGGGAAGATATTGCTGCACATGAGCTCCTTCACTTCCTCGCCCCGGAGCTTCGTCCTCGACACCAAGAACAAGAACCTCACTGCGTTGCAGCCGCAGCCCGAGCACGAGAAATCGCTGAGCCACAAGCAGATCGAGGACTTCTTTTTCCCCGGCGCGAGCGGCGTAAGAGTGCACGGCTTCATCATCAAGCCCAGCTTCTTCAGGAAGGGGCGGAAGTACAGGATGGCCTTTTTCATCCACGGTGGACCGCAGGGGTTTGCCCCCCTCGCCCCCTCCCTCCCTCCCTCCAGTACTGACGGAAGGGATACATAGTGCTTGGCTCGATGGCTGGAGCACTAGGTGGAACCCGACATTGTTCGCCGAGCAGGACTGGATCGCCGTAGCCGTGAATCCGACTGGCAGCACGGGGTACGGACAAGCATTCGTGGACGCGATCCAAGGTCAGTGGGGCGGAAAACCGTACATCGACCTCCAGCTCGCCGTCAAGTATCTCCAGACCAAGCACGAAGCGAAAGACTACATCGATTTCGACAACGCGGTAGCCCTAGGCGCATCGTACGGAGGATGTAAGTCACACCCCCCTCCTCAAAAACACCGGGCGGCTGACGGAGAATGGGGGTAAAAAGACATGATAAACTACATCCAAGGCCAGCCTCTCGGGCGCAAGTTCAAAGCTCTGGTCTGCCATGACGGCGTCTTCAGCACGCTGAACCAATACTCCTCCGAAGAACTGTACTTTCCTCAACACGACGTGCGTTTTTTTCTCCTCCCCCCCCCCTCATCTATGTACCTTCATTGCTCCCCGCTCTAACATCGTACCGGGAAAAAAAAAAAGTTCGAAGGAACGCTCTGGTCCAACCGTGCAGGCTACGAACGCTGGGACCCGGCGCGCCACATCGACAGCTGGGCGACGCCGCAGATGATAATCCACGGAGAGCTCGACTACCGTCTGCCCGTGAGCGAGGGCCTCGCCGCGTTCAATGTCCTCCAGGAACTCGGCATCCCGTCAAAGTTCTTGCATTTCCCGGACGAGAACCACTGGTAAGATTATTTTTATTTATTTTTTCCCTCGCACATGGAGAGAGGGTAAGAAAGGGCGGGGCTAACATGTTGCATGTGCGTGGGTATGTAGGGTGCTGAAGCCCGAGAATTCACTGCAGTGGCACACCGAAGTGTTGGAGTGGATTGACAGGTGGACCGAGAAGGAGGAGAATGACGGCACCGCCAGCCCGGGATCGGAGGAGCAGGAGCCGGTGGCGGAGCGGGGCGAACTGTCGCTGGAATTGTAGGACAGCACCGCCAGTCATCCACGGCGGGGTGTACAACTACGTATGAATACAAAGTGTGTATATTTCGCAACACAGGTAGCTACAGATAGCGAGTAAAAGGCAAAGCAAATCAACAAAACGAATCCGACCCGTGTCCGTCTCGACTACTGTCCATCCTGGCTACAAGCCATTCATTGTGCCCCCGTAAAAACAAACTCCACCAGTCCGGGCGTCCCTCCTTCCCCCCCCTCTCCCAGCTCCATCCTCCCGCTAGCACCGCCGCTTACAAGCTCTCGCCGGCATGACTCTCGGCGAGATTTCGGCGCCCGTATCCCGAAACGGGTCGTAGATCTCTTCCTCGTCGTCCGACGACACCAGGAGGGAGCGCTTCTTCTTTTTCGGCGTGATGGGGCCCTTAGTGACGTTGTGCAAAGGAGGTCGCAGCTGCGCGACGATCGTCGGTGCGACTGACGGTTCCGGCGGTGGTGCCTGCGTGCCCAGGGGGCGGGATCCCCCCGCCGTCGGCAAATCGCGGCCCTCTGAACTGGTGACTAGTATTTCATCGCCTTTTGTCTGCACGGTAGCAGTAGCGGATTGTGCCTGCGTGCCCACTCTGGAACGGGGGACTTGTATCGTAGCGCTACTGCCACCACTGCCGCCACTACCGCCACTACCACCATCACCGTCGGGCTCGGAAAGGAACGAAGGCGTCGAGGACGCTTGCGACCAGCCCCACGTGTCGGGGCGCTTCTCTTCTGCTGGGTCTTGCCCGGCCTCGCTCTCTGCCATCGAATTCAGCGTACCAGGGATGGTCGGTTCCACCGGCTGCTGCGGCTGCTGCGGTCGCAGCTGTTGCAGCGATTTCGGTGGCCGCTGTTTTCCGACATCGCCGGGAGCTGGGGTAGGAGCCGTTGCTGGAATGCCGAGCAGACCTGTATCCGAGCTCGTAGGGGTCTGGATCCCCGCAGATGGGTCGTCCTGCGTCTCAAGGAGGAGGCTTTCGATCTTCATCTTCTGGAGTTGCTGCAGCTCTCCATTCTGTTGCGGAGCGGGGGGCACGGTCCGGATCGGGGCGAAGGGGACGGCGGGACTTTGCGTCCAGCGTTTCTTCTGTCCGGCGAGCGGCTGAAGCCGGTCTGCGCCTATTGGCTCGATGCCGCCGTACAGTGCATGTTGCAGCGCGCTGCGTGACCTTGCCGCGCCCGCCATGGGATCCCAAGGCTCATGGAAATTCGGCGGCGGCGGTGGCAGCAGCAGCGGCGGCTTCGCCCCCCACACCGTGACAAGGGCCGCCAGCCGTCGCTGCTCCTCGCGCACCACCTCCAGGATGTCGCGCTGCGCTTCCAGCAGCGACCGCAGCTCGTGCAGTCTCTCGGAAACCTGCTCCTCAAGCCGGTGCAGGAGGCAGAGCATGTGCGCCTCCTGCGCCTCCTGATGCTCCTGCTGTTCGCGGGATGGATGCGCTAGTGACGCCGGGTGTGGCGTCGCCCCATGGCGAGTCGAGAGCACGGCGAATGCTTGTTCCCAGATCTCGGGAAGCGCCGTTTTGGCTTCGGTTTCGGCTTGCATGGGGGATGGGAGTGGTTGGGACGAGTGATGAATGCGTGGTGTGGAGGTGCGAAGGACAGCAGAGTGATAAACAACGACCATAGTGTAGCCGTCCGCATTCGGAAAGAGTTACTGGCCCGAACCGGCCACCCACGTCCCAACTGGCCGAGATGCATCGAGAAAAGTCTGCGAGACGGCCGCCCTGCTCCATCGAAGCCTGTTCTCTTCCTCACCCGAGTCCGCCCGTTAATCCAGCTTACTCACACGGCCGAATACAGAATGACAAAGCAACCTAAAAAAAAAGACGATGGACAAAATCAGCTCACTCTTCCTAAGTATGTACATACCTAGGTAGCAACAGGCCCCGGACGGGCAGAAAGAGCGTGTGTGTCGTTCTCTACTCTCCGGACCCATACACAGGAGGAACACGTACTAGGGCAACGGGATTGTAGTGTGGAGACGGCGTCAAGAGCAGAGATGGACGATTTCATTGATTGTGTGTAGCCCCCAACATCCTCCGTTCGGAGTTGCGATTATTGCTGTGAAAACTGCGCCCGAGTGATCTACAATGTACGCCCACTGTCAGAACTACATACGTATCAAACTGCAAATCATGTGTAGCACATCCACTTCTACGTGGCCAGACAGTGTGTGGTCCGCCTATCCGTGCGAAGCCTCGTCCGTGCCGGGACAGCCGTCCATCTCGTCGTCGTCGTACTGCCACTTGCACCAGAAGCAGTACTTGTGCACGTCTCTCAGATGGCGCACGATCCTGTCCAGCTTCTGCTCGAACGGCAGCTCCTCGAAGGCATCGAGCTCCTCGTCTTCGTCTTCCGGTCCGTCCCCTCCCCCGCCGTCCTCCTCGAAGATCTTGCCCCTCTCGCCGAGGAGCCCGGGCTTCACGCCCAGCGCGACTCTGTCCACCTCGTCGAGCTCGTGCATCCTGTGGTACCCGGGCAGCCGCGGCTGAGCCAGCCCCTGCTCCATATCGTGTCTCATCCTGCGCTCGCGCTCCTTCTCCTCGCGGTGCTTGACCAGTCCGCGCCAGAGGACGTTGATGGACCTCATCGGGATCTCCCTCGCCTTGCCGATATCAACCTCCTCGACGCCGTAGTCCCTAGCCATATCCAGCTTCTCGGCCACCTTCTGAGCGGCGTAGAACTGCGCCTGGAACCGCATCTCCTCGCGCTCGACGCGGACGCGGTCGCGAAAGTCCTCCGGATCGACGTCGACGCGTTTCGTCGTCCTGCCGCCGGCAGCGCCCACCTCCTCCTCCAGCTTCCGCTTCATCTCCGCCGCGTGTCCTATCCCGGCTCGATCCTCCTTGACCGCAACGCCGATGGGTTCCAGGACAGCGTCGCCGCGCTTCCACTCCTTCCCTTTGCCATCGCCGTCGCCGCGGCCGAGCCCCTTCCCCGGCGTGAAGCCCATCATCTTCATCATGCGCAGACCTTTGTTGCTCCGCTCCGCCTCGGCGTCGATGAGACTCTTCTGCAGCGCCGCCTCGCGCTTCTCCTTCTCCTGCCGCGCGAGCTCGGCTTTGCTCTTCGGCCGCCCGCGTGCCTCCGCCTCCCGCTGCAGCCGCAACGTGCGCTGCGTCAGCGTCTCCCGCAACGGCGTCGGGTCCGATATCACCATCGACATGTAGTCGTCCTCTTCTTCGTCGGCGGCGGTGGCGGTCGTGGTGGAGGAGGTGGCCATGGGCGCTGGTAGGATGATCGTGGGACTGCTGGTGTGCCCGCGACGGGGCGGCGGCGGCGGCGGCGAGTCTTCGTCGTCGTCGGAGTGCGAGAGCAGTAGGCGCTTGCCCGGACGGTGCGACAGAGGCATTTTCGCGTGTGAGATGTGGCGGTGATCGGGAGTGCGTCCACGCTGTCCGTGAGCTGAGGTATATGGTGACAACGCCCGAACAAGGGTTGGGGTTCGCGATTCCAGTTGTGATCATGAGATATCACCCAGGTTTACGACTACGTATGAGGTACATATGTAACCGCAATTACTCTTTGTCCGTTGGAGCGTGTCGAAAGATTCAAAGCCCCTCTCCTTAAACCCCCCCATTTCGTCTTCTGGAACCCCGCCACCTTTTCTCTTAAGAGCCAGCTCTATTTAATTAGATCAGCTGTGTGTAAAGTTTCAATTGATTATAAAAAAAAACTCACTCCTGATTCCTGATTCCTGATTCCTCTCACTATGGTGTCCTTATATCGTATATGCTCTCCATATGGGTGTGCGTTCTGCGAGCATTTGATCAGCCGTCATTGAAAGTGAGAGTGCCATTAGGGTTGTGCCATCACGTGTCCCTTAATGTATGCAGTGGGCGAACTGTACATACTTAGATACATACGGGGGCAATACATAATTCCGGAATTATTAGTTCACTTAGATAGTTACCCGGATTTTCACATGACAGCTCGCAACGGATGGGTCATTACCTGTTATTAAGCATAGGTGACGTATCTAAGTGCACTGCATGGCTCATATAAGCGATGCTGAGGAGGGAGAAGCTTTCTCCCCCGCCCCACACCACATCGAATAGAAATCACGTCTCTGGCTACCTACGTGAGCCCTCAGCAGCCAACTAACTTGTCGAACCTGGGTACGTTCTGCAAGCCAACATTTTCAGCTGAATTCCCAACCCCACCTCCCCACCTCCATCCCACACCACCGCGGCCAGAATGCGACACCCTATTCAGCACCTCTACGTCTGTGCCGCAACCTCCCGCGTGTACACTGGGACGTCCAATGTTCTGCACGTGTTTGCCGGCGGCAGCGGGGAGCTGATTGCCTCGTGGACGGCAGCGCCGGGAAATGTCACCACTGCCATCACCACTGCTGCCGCCGACGATGAAGAACCGGAAAACAAGTGCGGAATCGAGGGGGACGGACAGGGCAAGGAGGAGAAGAAGAAGAAGAATAAGAAGAAGGAGGGCGGCGAGAAACCGAGTCTCAATGCCATCATCAAAATCCTGACGGTCAAGGGCGGCGAGTTCGTGCTCGTTGCGACGAACGACGACAAAGCCGTTACCGTCCTGAGGGCCGACGGGCTGGAGGTTCTGAGTGTCAGGTTGGTTTTTGCTCCTCCCGCGAGCGAGGGATAAGGTGTGCGGGCGATTGATGTGGTGAGATTGGCAGACACCTTCCGAAGAGACTCGTCGACCTCGGCTTCGTGGAGAAGTCGGAGATGATATTGTGTGCGGACAAGTTCGGCGATGTTTTCGGAATTCCGCTCTTTCTATCGGACGGCAGCAGCGAGAAGCCTGCGGGAAGTGCGACGACCTCTCCTGCCCCTGCTCCTGCGACTCCTGCCGATGTCGAGATGGCCTGTACCGAGAAGGGCTATGAGAGCGCAAAGGAGAGGGCGCAGATCCAGGAGATATTTCGGCTTAGAGCGGGGGATATAGTCACCGCTGCGGAGCGCAGGAAGCGGCTGCACGTCGACTACAACATCCCTTTCGTGCACCATTACGTGCTGGGCCACGTGTCGATGTTGCTTTCGCTGCTCACCATCACGCTTCCCGCAGAGCACCCGGCCGCCTACGGGCAGGAGAAGACGTGGGTGCTCACAAGTGATCGCGATGAACATATCCGCTTCACCAGGTACCCGCAGAGTTCTGTCATCGGGGGGTTCTGCCTTGGTCACAAGCAGTTCGTGAAGACCATGCATGCGCTGAGTTGGGATCTGAAGTTGCTGATTTCCGGGGGTGGGGACGAATACCTGCTCGTGTGGAACTGGCTGAATGTGGAGACGCTGCAGAAGGTCGATCTCGTGGCGCCGGTGCAAGCGGTTCTCGGCGCGGCGACCAAGATCTTTGTGTCAAAGACCGGCGACAGGGGCGAGGCCGAAGCCGAGGAAGCGGAAGGGCTGTTCAAGATCGCCGTGCGCGGCCTGTGGGAGGTCCCAGCGTTCCGTGGCATCCTCGTCGGAGTCGAGAGCGTGCCCGCGCTGTTCCTGTTCTCGTGGACGACGGAGGGACTGCAGTACACGTCCACGCTCTCGCTGCCCGGGAACTTTCTCGACGCGGCCGTCAACCCGACGGAGAGCAAGGTGTACGCCTCCGTGGACCCGCTCGACGCCTCCAAGCCGCTGCTGGGAGTCTACACGCTCGCCGCGGGCGGAGAGTGGAGCTCGACGACGGCGGAAGCAAGCACCATCGAGCAGGCGGTGGCCAAGTCCGTGGACGTCAGCGAGGAAGTCCTGGCCGCCGTGAAACCGACGATCTTGTACTCGGTGTCCAGCTTGAGGAAAGACTACGGGATCTGGGGTGCCGAGGAAAAGGAGGCGTAATGGTTGGGGGGGGGACAGGGAATGTAGCACTTTGTGGAATTCCTTTGTCCAGCAGCTCCTGTGATATGTAGAGTATGTGTATGCGATAGATGGAATGGTGGTTTTCAAGCTCGTGCGGTGGCGGTGGCCCGGGGAGGTTGCTGTCCACTCCAGTCCACTCCGACAAGGGAGTATGACACCATGTGGCGAGATTCCTAATGTACATACCTACATACATACATATGTTTTTATCGGTTCAGTACGATGTAACCGCCAGTATGGGACCCAAGCACTTTACATATCTACAGGATAGCGCCTACCCACAGCATCGGATCGGGAAGAAAAAGAAGATTTTAAAGTTGAACCAGCTCTCTGAGCCTCTTGGATACGTATGTACATTGTATGTAGTCTACGTAAGAAGTATATATGTAGGTGAGAGGTATGTAATTACCGAGCTAACCGGGCGCGAGGGTGCTCTTATCTCACCTCGCCCCACCCCGTCCCAGGGAATAACTCGGGCAGTCGCACAAATTCGGATCCAAGAAGCTCCTTTTTCTTCTCTCCTTTCGATTTTCCGCTCGCAGACAACTCTCGCTCGGTCGGTCGGTCGGTCGGTCGGATCCGCACGACCATCCATGCAGGAAGGCAGTTTCGGGCGTGACACCTTCCTTCCCCGCTGTTGCCGTGACACGGGATTGAAGGCGCTGGGGTAGATATCTATCTACATATGTAGCTGGTGGACACAGACACGGATACACAGCTGAACGATACATAGATATTGTGTGCGTACATACATATCTATCCAGGCGGGCAGTATGTGGTTGGTAGACACCGAGATACCTAGATACGTTTCCAGCCGCCGGGTTGCAGCATCCAAGCAAGTACCCACATACGTACCTACTCTACATACCACTCCGCCTTTGCAGAGCGTGTGTATCTATGTGCGGTATGTGCGTAGATATCGTGGCGACCGCCGTGGACGCAGCCAACCCCACAGCGCCGAGCGACAACAGGAAGCATATTTGCTCGTGCGTGCGGAATCTGTTGGCTGCGCTGCGCTGGGCGGTGTTGTGGTGTTGTAGCAGCTTGTTGCAGTTGTATTTCCCGAGCAAGGCCTGTGGCGAGTTGCGCGTGTGCTTTGCAGGATGCCCTACTCTGCTTGTGGGTATTCCGAAGCATAGATAGATATCTAGTCAGTTATGCCCCGTTCCGCACCCGACTTCCGCACCATGCACGGGCAACCGCCCTCCCTCCTCCTCTCCTCTTCCTCTCTCCCGATGCCTCCGCTTTCTGTCCACGGGGTCTGGCTCTGGCTCTGGTGCTGGTGCTGCTGGGGCTGGCCGTCCTGACGGTCCGAAGCCCACGTCCGGAGCCCAAGCTCAAACAAAGCGCCCACACGAAGGGCGCTTGGACTGCCCCGGTCTCGGATCCCTGCCTCCCTGCTTTCGTGCGTTCCGCTGACAAATCTCCTATTGGGCCTTCCCGCTCCCCTTCCGAGCCCCTTCTCGAGGGGAAGAGCAAGGCGGCAGTGTTTTGGCGGATCCTCCACGTTCAATCCGAAACCCGCCCCTCAGCAGCGGACGCCGGAGCACCGAGAGGCCTCGCTTGCGATGGGGTCAGCGGGGTGCACAGCAGTGGAGACGGAGTGGGTGGATAGATACATACATTATGTAGCTATGTACGCACGCGCGGGCGGGGTGCGCCTTAGCTTGTCTGCGCGAGGCGTGGCGAGTCGTGCGGATTGGCCGCGATGGACGGATTCCCGGTGCCTGCCCGCGCTGCGGTCGCGGTGGCGTGGTGTGCAGATATCTGGATGGATTGCAGTCAGCCCGCATCTGCCGATCGTCGACGGAGGTGGCTGCTGCACGGAAGGCGGAGAGAACCCGGCGGGAGGAAGCAGACGGTTATCCAGACTATCCAGACATGATGTCGTTATGTAAAGCCGTGGCGGGCTGCAGCAGTTGGGGAAAGCCAACCCTGCGCCGCCCGTCGGGATTGGCTTCGCACAGCCGCCGCCGCCCAGCGCACCCGTCCCCAGCACATCCAAGAGACTCAGCGAGCCCTTTTCCTCGCCTGCCCCGAATGCCCCTGCGTCACCAAGCGTCACAGCTTCCTTCCCCTGCGCCGCCCACCCTCGCTCGACTCTCCGGCGCCGCTGCTATATATTAAAATCCGCACCTCCGAAACGTATCGAGTCTGCTGTTTCCCGCGTTCGCCCTCTCCCTCCCTCTCTCTTTTCTGCTCTTCTTTCGATCTTTTTCTTTTTTCTTTGCACACATACATACCATTCGGCATTCTTCGCGTGCCCCCCCTTCTTTTGCGTCCCTCCGACGGCTGGTCTGTAAACTCGCTCTTTGGGGAAAGTTTCAACTCACGGAATCCTCCCTCTCCCCTCTTTCTCCCACCCCCCCCCATAAAATAAAAGGAAAAAAGGAAAAGGAAAACACCATCAACATCTCCTACATTCTTTCACTTTGTTCGCCAGTCGTTCCTTGGAAACAAAAACAAGAGAGGCGATTCGATATTTCAGAATCTCTCATTTCTCGTCCACTCATTTTGCGTGCCCCCCCGAACGAGTGGTTTTTTTGGCCGTTGCAGCTGTCGTTTCATCACCCCCCCCCCACCCGCTTTCTTTTACTCCTCGAGCAACGAGGGATATATTCGTGCACTCCGTCTACACGCATACATTCTATTCTGCTGCCAGCCAAACAATTAATCGGACCAATACCAATCGTCGTCGTCGTCCGTTCCCGGAAAGGAGAATTTGCCGCCCACTGAATCGCTGCTGTTAGCCATATATTGCCCGCAGATTCGGAGGAGCCGGCACAACAAAGAGAAAGCAAGACACAGTACCGACATCCATCGTCACTTGACCGGACCCCGCACTCCGCTGCAGCACAGGCGCGGCCAATATCGAGCCCCGCATAGAAACGTAAGAGTCGAGGTCGTTCGTTTCCTGGCACTGGCACTGTTATATCGCCCGTGGCCTTCCCCCCCCCAACCACAACTCGGACCTCTACCCATCACCGGCCACGATAGAACACCACCAAACATGTCTCTCGGCCGCAACATCACCAAGAAGAGTTCACGCAATGGCATGAACACACTGCACGACGGTTCGAAGCGCCACTCGGTCTCGAAGCACAAGATCTCGTCGCCCGTTGCCCTGCTCTCGACGACGAACATGCTCTCCTACAATGCCCCGACCCTGCGCAACTCGCTATCGGCCGGCTCGATATCCTCCAGCTCGTCCAGTGCCTCGCGCAGCGCTTCGCCCACTAGCATCATGAGCCCGCTCGGCTTCGGGGACCGCGACGCGACATCCAACCGCCTCAGCAGCTTCTTCGTGGCGCCGTCGCCAACTCCGTCGCCAGCCCCCTCGCGCACCCAGTCCACCCGCACGCCGGTGCAGAAGCAGCGGAAGGGCCCCCGGCCGCGACATCCGAGCATGCCCCCGGTCTGGCCGCCCACCGCCCAGCCGCCGAAGGAACTCCATTCGGCGCGCGCCCTGCAGCAGCAGCAGCAGCAACAGCACCACATGGGTGCGCATCCGTTCGGCGCCGAGCTGGCCCAGGTCGCCGAGATGGCGGAGGAGATCGCCGGTTTGAAGGTGGTGGATGCCGAGGAGGAGTTCATGGTCTCGAGGGGCCTGCACCGCTTCCGCGCGGTGGATTATCTGGAGGAGATCTGGCAGGGCGGTGTTTTCGAGGATCAGTTGCCGACTTTCAATGTGGGGTGGATCTGATGGTTCGGTTGTGCGGGTTTTCGGATGGCGTGCATGCATGCTCATCTCATCGCGTGGTTTTTTTTTTATGTACCCCCTCCGTTTCGGTTATATTTTTATGTGAGTTAGGATTGGGGGAACAATCTTGGGTGGGGGTTTTTTTTTTCTTTTTGGTATGTATTTTGTCTGCCTGTTTGGTGTTTGGTGTTCAACAATGTATCTGTATCCTGTATTTTTTTTTCTTTTCTATTTCCCCCCCGCCCCCTCTCTTTCGGATAGGACATAGGACTGGGAGAGCGAGAAGGTTCAAGGAGGGAAGTGTGTTGATATGATGACAACTGATGATTGTACTCCTACAAGTATCCTTCTCCTGCATGATGCACGCCCGGGGGGGGGGGGGGGGGGGGGGGGGGGGGGGGGGGGGGGGGGGGGGGGGGGGGGGGGGGGGGGGGGGGGGGGCGGGGGGGGGGGGGGGGGGGGGGGGAGGGGCCG
>Ga0307516_10000102_pt1 | contig 97136 bp, 117 predicted proteins | sample 19_EM_MG_FD_203310 | JGI IMG/M metagenome (GOLD analysis project Ga0307516, IMG submission 203310) | Populus trichocarpa ectomycorrhiza microbial communities from riparian zone in the Pacific Northwest, United States - 19_EM | ecosystem: Host-associated > Plants > Roots > Unclassified | place... | reverse complement strand
TCATGATGTATGCCAACTACTGAGACTTTCTAAATTGTGGTTGTGGGGATCGAGAAGGTTGAGTGAGGGCATCATGGGCAGTTGTACCTGGGTGTACGGAAACTTTTGGCCTAGTACTTTATGTACTAAAGGAGAAAGCTGATCTAGGAAGTGAGAAAGCAGTTTTGCCAACTGTGAGTACCCACCTTTGCTAGTTACATAGTACTTGCCATTGCCTGCTGGAGGCGAGAGGAGCAACACTCTTCACTCTGGAGGGGAGTACATTCGGGCTGGTGAGGTACTTAACAATCAGACGTGAGGATCTGTCTCTAAACTCTTTAGACCTGGGATGTCTTTAAACTCATCATTTTCCTGGGAATGGATAGAAACTTCACCCGACGTAGACTGTCAATAAAATGTCTAGGACTTTGGATTTGTCCTCAACAACCCCCACCTCCCCTGATCAAGGCATGGAACAAAAAGGGCTGGAAGAATTTTGGGTCATCTGCTTCCAACGTGCTGGGACCCTTGAAACATAGATCTCGCTGTTTGTCTCAAGCTAAAGCCTCAGTGCATGACTTCTTTCATTCGCCGCCGGGTTTTATGGCTTCTCGGGCGCTTCAGGGAATGTGAAATCCTTTCTCTTGCTAATCCTGAGCCTTAGTACTCAGGCTCGCCGTGTTCTAAACAGGACTCCAGATAGGAGTAATGAATCGAAAAAAAAAAGAAAAAAGAAAACCCCCTGGTTTCGTTGGAAAAGTGTGTACGCCGCCATGACCTTGGTACCTATGTATACCGCATGCGATTGAGTTAGGAAAAAATTCCTCTATGTAGATACCCGGGTTCATCTGCACGTGAACACAACGATGTCCTTTCTTAGGTTCACATTGTATTGCTCTTGCGAATTGTTTTGGAGAGAAAATCTTAAATGTTTCCCGGTGCCTAGGATGCAGACACATCTTCGATCGAATGAGCACTGCTGCTCCCTTTCATTGCCGTAAATAAAATCCATTTATCGAGTTCTATTCCGCAGCTGAGGGTTTGGCCTCAGCTACAGCCTCCTCTTTTACGCATTTCCACTCCTTCATCTCCCCAGCATCTTCATCCCACCGATACACCGGCCCAGTCCCAACATTATACCTGTCCTCTAATCAGCAGCAGACCTCGCTTCAAAGACCTGGGGATCTCACCTATAATAATTCTCCGTTCCCTTTTTATTCCTGACAAATCTGAACGTAATATTAATCCTAGGTCCCGAATACTTCCTCTTCGGCACGGAATGTAGCCATTTTGGCTGAGTGGTGCCCTTCATCACCAACAGATCCCCCGATGCCAGTGGAAGCGATAGCTTCTGATTCGGCTCGGCCTTGTGCTTCATGACGAAGTCCCGGGTGGAACCGAGGGTTAGTGATGCAATAGTGGGATTCTCGCCGAGGAACGACTCATCGTCTGAGTGAAATCTGCTGGGTGGTTAGTGTATGTGTTCGGGTAAAGAGAATTGGTGTGCGTCGGAGCATACGCAATGGAGTCAGCGCCATTGGAGTAGTAGTTGATGAGAAGGAAGTTGTAGCTACTGTTGGTGCGGGCTTCGGTGTACTGTAACAGCGGTTCAGCTCCTTCCAGCTCAAGTTATTCGGAAGGGTTCGTCTTCTTACTTCAAGTAAAGGATGCAGACACTGTGGTATCGGCCGTGGATTGCAATTGGGGTAGGCGTATTTGATAGGGAGCTTCTTTTCCGCGTCCAGTAAAGCTCCAGTTTCTGAATGAAACACAGACATTGCATCGACACCAAACAGTGATGTACTTATGACATGGATTTCAGCTACGAATCACACGGAAGAAAGGATTGACCGCTCACTATCGTGGCGTATTCACTACCGTATCCGTTCCGTCCCGTTTGATGGAATATGTAACTCGGTAAAATGGCAGCTCGCGGCGAAGGAAGGTATATAGCTCTTGCGCGAGATTTTTGTGAAGGAAAGGTCGGTAATGCAGCATGTCAAGGTCGGGCTTTTCGTTGAATACAAGAGGAGCAGTTTTCTCTGTCCCCACAGCGTTACTAGACGATCCGTCATCGTCGACGTCTGCTCCTGGACGCGAACTGAAGACAAGTGATGGCGACAGACAGTGGATGGGATGCGGATAATTTGGATGTGTTGACGGTGGCAGATTTGAGGACAAATCGAGACGCTGTTTCTTGGCTGCCACAGGAGCAAAGAAGGAAGTTATTTGTCGTTTGGACATTTTCGCGGAGGGCTGTCGCATTCGATGGAGGATGTGGTTGTTCGACAGATTGTTAGTAGACAGGCTATCTAAGACGCCAACCATCGCCACCTCCACGGCTCACAACAATTGACGTATGTACGTAAGAGGAAGAAAGAAGCTTGTATTGTTTAGAAGGAGTGGCAAATATTAACTTATCGAGAATGACGTAGTTGGATGTAGGAGTTTGTGCTTGAAAGTCAACAAGACATCGGATCCCCAACCAACTGCCTTTTCCAACCAACCAAATGATTTCTCGAGTTCTTCTGCCGCTTTGGCTCTATGTAGAGTACATACCCAATCTGCCGATCAGTACGAACCCAACCTTGATCGATGACTCTAAACGATAACTAGTATCACAAGGAACCATTGGCGGAACTCGGTCCAAGGATTTACCTTGACCCAATCAGACTTGCAGTGGCTTGGCTATATCAACCCCACGTTACTTACCCCTCCATCATTTTTTCCTTACCTATTCTTCATTTAGCTCGTCTTATTGAACCTCAATCGCACAATCAGCATGTCCGCCTCAATCCAAGCTGCCGTTTCGTCTGTCCAGACCCTCCTCCGCGCTCCATCCCAGAGGGTCCTCCTTCTCGGAAGCGGTTTCGTTGCGAAGCCCTGTTTAGACTATCTCGCGAAAGAGGGGATCCAGATCACCGTTGGTACGCCACAAGCTGCTCTGTGCCTGTGAAGCGATTTCCTTGCTGACGGCGGTCTTGTAGCTTGCCGTACCCTGGAGAGCGCAAAGAGACTCTCCGCCGGTGTCTCGCTCGCCACTCCCATCTCTCTCGATGTCTCTGACGAGGCAGCCCTTGATGCTGAGGTCGCGAAGCACGACCTTGTCATCAGGTATGGTTCGGCGGCATTCTCAACCGGATGGCATGTTGATAGTTCTGTAGTTTGATCCCCTACACCCACCACGCCATCGTTATCAAGTCGGCCATCCGCTCCAAGAAGCACGTTGTCACCACTTCATACGTGTCGCCGGCCATGGAGGCGCTGGACGCTGAGGCCAAGGCTGCCGGTATTACTGTCCTCAACGAGATCGGTCTGGACCCCGGTATCGATCACCTGTACGCGGTCAAGATGATCGACGAGGTCCATGCCAAGGGTGGAAAGGTGTTGTCGTTCCTTTCATACTGCGGTGGTCTCCCCGCCCCCGAGAACTCCGGAAATCCCCTTGGATACAAGTTTTCGTGGTCTTCTCGTGGTGTCTTGCTTGCTTTGAGGAATTCCGCCAAGTACTGGAAGGACGGAAAGGTTTTACCGTGAGACCTCTTGACTCGGCAGGTTTGCTAATGGGGGTTTTAGATCGAGGAGATCTCCGGCCCCGAGCTCATGGCTGCTGCCAAGCCCTACCACATTTACCCCGGCTTTGCCTTTGTTGCCTACCCCAATCGTGACTCTACCATCTACAACGAGCGCTACGGAATTCCCGAGGCCCAGACTATTGTTCGCGGAACTCTGCGTTACCAGGGTTTCCCCGAGTTCGTGCATGCTCTTGTCGACATTGGCTTCCTTTCCGATAATGATTCGGATGACTTCAAGACTGCTCTTCCCTGGAAGTCTGCATTGGCTAAGCTGCTTGGCTCAAGCTCTGAGAAGGAGGACGACCTGATCTGGGCCATCTCTTCCAAGACCACCTTCTCTAGCACCGAGGAGAAGGACAGGATTATCGCCGGTATGAAGTGGCTCGGTCTTTTCGGTGAGAAGCTCAACACCCCCCGTGGAAACCCTCTGGACACCCTATGTGCCACCCTTGAGGAGAAGATGCAGTACGGCGAGCACGAGCGTGATATGGTTATGCTGCAGCACAGATTTGAGATCGAGCTTGCCGATGGAACCAAGGTATGTTAAAACTTAGCCCACAGAGTGTATGCTAGATTCTGACGATATCCAGGAAACTCGCACTTCCACCTTGGTCGACTACGGTGTGCTTGGAGGATACACTTCGATGGCCAAGCTCGTCGGTGTCCCTTGCGCTGTGGCCACCAAGCTTGTGCTCAACGGAACCATCGATGACAAGGGTGTCATCGCCCCCATGAACGCGAAGATCAACAACCCTCTGATCGAGGAGCTGAAGAAACTCCACATCGAGTGCAAGGAGGAGCTTGTTTGATTTATCTCTTGACGATATCACGACAAAAAAGGGGTAGAAGAATATCAACTTTTTTCTGGGAGAATTTGCTACGTAAAAGCCGTGATTATGGTTCCGTAGATAACCTCGGACTTTGGCTCGATGACTTTCTTAAGCCTCAAGAGCCCATCAGATCGCAACTCCTCCCATCATCCCCACCCACAACTGGCCACCAGCATTATCTCACCGGATGCACCTGCACCTGCACCGGCACCAGCGTACCGCCCTGAAGAAGAATATACTAAAGTTACGGCACTATCTAAACCAAACGCTGTAATAGTACATGCCTGGAGAGTATGGAACATCGAACTTAAATGTAGATACATAGAAACGTATATTTACGAGTTGGATCAGCTAGAGAGGAGCGTCTGAAGCAGTTGGGAGGGAGGGGGTGAGCTGAGGAGGAGGGGAAAGAGGGTTATCTAGTGTAGACTCGGTGTGGTTTTGTCTGCAGGCGCCAAAACGCCAAGTGATACCGCAAGAGCACCCACCTCTCGCTCGCTCTGCCGATCCACTGCTTCCAGAAGCCGGGCCGAGACTTAGTTTTGTGCTCGTTTCAAAGTCCTACGTAAACCCCTTGGCCAGAAATCAAGACACTTAGACACCATTCTCTGACAAACGGGGTTGGTTCTATGCATGTTGGTTGGGTTCTGTTTCAAGAGCGGGAGGAGATCTTTCGCCAACTTTAAATGTATCTCCGCTGGCGGTCGTCGGTGTGATCCCAACCGCGTGTATGAGAGTGTACTAGGGGTCCCTGAAACGGGTGTAACCATCTCAGACGGCATGGCATGTCTCATTCTATCGCTTCCCTCCTGCTTATAATTCGTGCATATATACAATTTGATTCTCGCGACGTGATAGAAATCCTAACCGACCGACTGGGGCTTGGGGCGGAATACATAACCCTCGATAAAGGGCGAGGGCTGGGTCAGAACAGGTCAAGGAGAATACCAAACTGCACAATACGTCACTCGCGCGATATCACGAACGTAGCACAGTGACATTCCAAAAGCACACTTTCGACGAACGAAACGGAGAAAACAGCACAACATTCCAAACAAACGACCTTCATTCGCTTCCCTTTCGCCCTTCCCCCTCCTTACAACCTACCTACCTCACTACCCTTCCTATCACCTCCAACATCTACCAGCACCATCCTCACAACCAACGGCCCTATACTCCAACACAAGAAATGGCTGCCCACGGCGATTCCCACGGCGGTTCACACGGCGATTTGCGCATGGCCAGTCCTACGCTCGATTCTCTCATCGCGGCCGCCAGCGCTAGCGCAGCCCCCGACGAGCTCTCTTCCGCCCACGGACACGGGGGTGGAGGCGGAATGTCGATGGTGTTCGCGACCAACTACAAGACCCCAGTGTTGTGGCCCAGCCTTGCCCCGAGCAGCACGGCGCAGGCGTTCGGCCTCGGCGTCGGCATCTTCCTCCTCGCGTTTGGATACCGCTGTCTGCTGTTCCTCCGCGTCTACCTCGAAGACGCCTACTGGTCCCCCAAGGCACACGCCGAGTTCCCTAGCTTGAGTGGTAGCCTCCACAGCAGCAGCGAGAAGAGCATGCGCCAGCGTGGCATCGCCCAGGAGTTCAAGCTCAGCAGGGATGTTGGAAGGATGCTGGCTGCCGGGGTCACGAGTGTCGTCGGGTATACCCTCATGCTGATCGTCATGACGATGGTTGTGGTGAGTAGCACCCCCACACACACCTCCACCCCACGGATGATAAATGCTGATGGTAGCGGTGGCCGGAATAGCCGTGGTTCGCCGCTGTCGTTGCTGGGTTGGCGGTGGGCGAGTTTGCGTTTGCCCGCTTGACGGCCGGCAGGAACGGTGGCAGCTATCATTAATGGATATCTACACTTTGTTTCGGAGCTCCGCACGGAACCGGAGCTTGAGTAGGTCTAGATCGTGTATGTACTGATAATGGCAACTGCAATTTCATCGGTCTGACTTAACGGCTTCTCTTTTGCTCGCGCTGGTGGAGGGAGAGATCTACTCTTCTCATCCGGTGGCTTTGTGTAGTGTGCACAGTTCTTCTCCATCTTCCGATACCTGACGGTGCGTCGTCTGTTGCCCTAGTACATTTCCGCGCTCCCACGTCGAGCCACGGGGGCTAGATACAGGATCCGCGCCAGTGCCTGAATGTCGTGCGAGGTCCTCGCGTAGGGACGATCACTAGATCTGGCACAAAACAGCTCGCGCAGCCATGGCAGATTTCAGCAGTTTCGGCTTGTGACTCCAACTTACTTGTGCGTTGTAGCACTGGTTACATCCTACATATACGAATCCTGTCCTTAAGACGGTATGCTCCAACAATAACCAACCAACCAATCATCCCATTACCGAAGTTTTCCTTGCTTCGGTTCTCAGGCCAATCAATCCCAGGAGTCCATCGACGCCGGCGCGATGGCGGACGACGCCCGCTTAGCGGTATTTCCGGTCTAGCGGACTGAGTGATATCCCCTGGCACCTCCAGAGTTGGTCGTTTCGGGGCTGAACTCCCTGGCGTGAAGCGTTTGCCAGCAGACAGCCTGTTGAGTTCCGTACCATGCGTGTTGCCATGTGGGCACTGAAAACTCTCTGTCGAGCCTCTAAAGAACGTTCTGAGCTTCGCTAGTAAAGTCTTATATGTTATTGGTGACGGCAATGTACTCTGGTCTCCGGTGTGAAGTCAGCATAGGAACGTTTGGCCGGGTTAGAGATTCGAGAACATACAACAACACCAAAGAGAATCCAACCAGATTCCACACCGCATAGGTAGAATGACAGCGTGCCGTAAGCCTTAAGAGCGTTTTCTCCCTTCATCGTAGGTAAAGACATGGTGGCGCAAAAGTTGAAGATCCAAGTAACGGCGGTCGCAGTAGACATTCCAAGCTCCCAAATAAGGAGGGGGAGGATATGTTATTACGTCCCCTATGGGGTTCGACGGAGAGCACCACCATTCAGCAGATTAGGTAAAAAGGCACTGACCCTTCACCTGGAGAATAGGCGATAGCGAATAGGCAGAACCCCACCATGACAGCCGCCGCTCTAGAAGTTTCATCCTCAATTATTAAAGCCGCGGCAGTCAAAGTGAAGAGAAGTAGTTTTCGACCGCCTGACCCGGTATCAATGATTTTGGCTGTCGGCGACGCGGACGCAAAATTGATGAAGCCAAATCCCAATGGTAAATAGCATGGAACTCTCTCTGTGTAAGTCCAGTATTGGTAATTATGTCGATGATGATGATGATTCATTAATCGCGTGCGACCCTCTTGGATCATGGCGATATTATATACAGTCCTTTCCTGTTCACCGTCCACCGCGACCTCTCACAGTCCGCCGGTGGCCCGTGGCAACTCCCCCTGCCCCCGCCTGGCCTGTCCCAAGAAGAAAGAAAGAGGACAGAAGCGACCGTGTGAAAGAACGGAAAGAAAAACAGAAGCGACCGTATGAAAGAAGGTTCTACCCAAGGAAAGGCCCGTTCTCACTCCTCCTCGTTCCCTATCTCCTCCCCTCCCCCCCTTCCTCGTCCTGACCCTGCCCTGACCGCGGTCCTCGAGGACCCGTCCGAACTCCCACCTTCGTGGTTCGTAGGAAATCCAGTACTGCTCGGGTGCATCGCTCATCCGCTAGCAGGTCTCGGATCTTATGACGATTCTATTGGTAATTATGTCCGTGGAGCACTGTTCCAATCAGCTGAGTTGACGTGAGTGATTGGCGGTGGATAGGAGGTCTTACATGTCTCAGGATGTTAACTCCATAGTATTGCTGCGTGTACGTGACAATAGACCACACAGGAATTAGCCAGGATCAACATGGATGAAGAGAACCGAGGGGAGGAAGCGAAGGGGGAAAGCAGAAACAGGCGGGATCATTTACGGAAGCTTGAAGAGCCCTACTGTTTCTTGGTCGACCGAATATCTCAAAGAGTCTGCGATGCCGATTCTGCGTCTCCCGCTCAGCATGGGGCAGACAATGGATGTAGAGGAGATCTCGAGCGGCCTGCATACGAGATTCCCGCAACCAGCAAAGGGAATGATAGGCGTTTTTGTAGTATTGTGTACCGTGTTTCACGCACCATCCGTCGTTGTTAGGAAGCCATTCCTTGCAAACAGCTGGCGGTACATACCGCGGTGACTCCAGAACGAACCACAAATGCATACAGACTACAAGCGTAAGGAACATCATCAATCGCCAACGAAGGCTCTATGTTTCGCGTCAGTGTGAAACCCAGATATAGTTAACATGTGGTTTCATACGCATCTCATGCTCAAGAGCATTTCCACTGCCCGATTCCCAAGTGCCACCAAGCAAACCTTGTTGGTGTCCGCATGTCCCACTCCGTGAAATACTATTCCCACCAGCGCACCAAGAGCGGCCCGAATGCTGTAAACATCTGCCATTGCATCACCAGCGCTCCCCGGATGGAACTGGGGCTGCCCCGGCCGCGAAAATGGGCACGGTTGCGCTCTTGGGCCCGATACCCGAGACCTTCTCTCGTCAGGGTGGAGCTGTAAATGGTAATAGAAGTAGGCCATACCAAGATTCAAACGTAGAACGAACATCCACTTCCAATCCAGTGTGAAGACTTGACCTAGGCAGTTCAGAGAGGAAATGATACAGGTTGCCAATATTATTCCCCGCCACCCCATGTAGTGGTTCATGGGGTTCGTGAGCAATAAACAGCTAAAGAGGCAGCACAGAAGCGGCGCGCCGTTGACCAGGCCTTGACAGGTACATGAGTTGCTATTATGGCAGCGGCGGCGAATTGGAGACCACTGCTATTATTCTCCAGTTCACCTGCGTTTATTGCTGACCATTGATTTGATTTTAGTAACCGTAGGGCTGAAGGTGGGGAAGTTGGCGCTCACTGATCCCAGCCCTGTACAGCGGCGGACATGGCACATACGACGATCAAAGGCCATACTTCTTTTTTTTTTTTTTGAATCACGTTCGGAATTTCGTATTTGTATATTTAGTTTTTTTTTTTTTAAAAAAAAAACCCTTTCCATGAAATTGTAGATGAGGTTGAATCTGCGGAAAAAGCGGCCCAGCTATACGGTGATCTTCTCAGCCCTCTCAAACAGTTTCTCCCACCAAACCTTCTCCCACTTCTCGCGCCCCGACGGAGGCATGGCGGTCTGCTGCAGCTCGTACAGCACGTCCATGAAGTTGACCTGCCAGCTTCCCGGCCCCTTGGTATCCTTCTTCTCGGCGGCGATCCTGGCAGCAGCATTGTAAGCACACACGGCTGCCACGACGGCAGTGAGCTTCCGCTCCTTGTTAACAGCCAGGCAAGCAGCGATGACGCTTCCCAGCGAGCAGCCGGTACCCGTTACGTGGCCCTGGTAGTGCGAGCCGTCGGAGAGTCTGAAGATGCTAACACCGTCAGTGACGATATCGACCACGCCGGTCATGACGATGATGTTGCGCTCCCTGAGAGCCAGAGACTTTGCGATTCGGGCTCTCTCCAACTGATCGGTCGTCTTACTGTGGACGCTGTCTACGCCGTGCTGCTTGGCTGAGGTGTCGCCATAGATGGCGCGGATCTCGGATTCGTTTCCTTTGATCACGTCGCAGAAGCCGCAGGCGACAATCATGTGGGCGAAGTGGAGACGCGTCTGGGTGGCGCCGGCACCGACTGGATCGAACACAACGGGGTTGCCACGTGCGTTCGCAGCTCCCAAGGCGGCTAGAAATAGCGGCTGCGCGCCTTGACTAACCGTGCCCATATTCAGTAGCAGCGCGCCACCGCATATCGTGAGGTCGCCGACCTCCAAGATCTCCTCGGACATGATCGGGGAAGCGCCGATCGCAAGGGTGACATTGGCGGAGAAGTTCTTGACCACGTTGTTGGTGATGTGGTGGACCATCGGACAGCTCTTGACCACCTTGCTGAGCACGGAGGCAAGGTTCTCGTTGAAGTCGGTGCCCGGAATGAACTGGCCGTTCTGGCGCTCGGCAAATGGAGGAACCTCGTCCACGAGCTTGCGGAGCTGTTGGCTCCTGTCGCACGCATCTTTGGCTCCCATGATGGATGAGACTACCGCCACTCCGGCTAGATGCTTGCGCGCCGGGGAAGCCGGCGATACGGTCTGGTGCATCACGTTGTAGAGGTTGTCCAGGTGTATACCGCCAATAGCAACCACAGGTACGTCCCTTCCCCAACTGCCGCTGGGTCCAGGAAGCCTGTAGGTGTACTCGAGCAGTGCACGGGTGCCACGCGTACCGAGCGGGGGGTTGTGATCTGGCTTGGTGTCGGTGGCGTACACAGGACCAAGGCTGATGTAGTCACAGCCCGTCTCAGCAGCCATATTCGCCTGATCAAAGTTGGACACGGAAATACCGATGATTTTGTCATCGCCCAGAATCCGACGGGCGTCGGCATACGCTGCCGTCAAACGTCAGCAAATGGGTGTCACCCGGCAACGGAGATGGATTGGACCGTACCGCAGTCTTTCCAGCCAATGTGAACCCCCTCACAACCTACAGCCAGCGCAACATCGATGCGGTCGTTGATCAGCAGTGGGATTCCAGCCGCCTTCGTGATCCTGTGAACCCTCATGCCCAGCTCGATAAACGCGCGAGTCTCGAGTTGCTTCTCCCGCAACTGTACTATAGTTACGCCTCCGCGGACGGCATCCTTGATGTGCTCGACAAAATCCTTTCCTTTTGCGAGGAGGCCAGAGTCGGTAACGAGGTAGAGGGCAAGATTCGGCTTCAAATGTTTCGTCGGCATGATACGAGAGGTTTTTTCGTGGGTGGTAGCAAGGCGAAAGCGGAAGTGAAGGGGGGGTGTGGGGAGCTAGGGCTGTCGCTAGAAAGGGCGACAAGGGGAGCAGTGACAACCAAATGTGGTTGTTTGCGGTATTTGTTTGGTGTTTGCCTCGTTCGTCATCACGGCAAACGTGTGGCCTCGGCGGGGCAGTTTAGAGATTGCGGTGGTGGGGCGCTACGCGTGGAGTTACCGTAGAAAGTGATGCAGACGGCAGTTACCGGTCCCTTCTTTTTCGCCCCAAATCGTCCGAAAGACTATACAGACGCCCGCGTCGGCTCAATTTCTTCCTTCTCCCTCAACATAGTGATACAGTGGACCTTTACGCTTGCCTATCATCTCGGTACCTCCCGCGCTATCCCACCCTCGATCGGAGAATGTCCGGAGTCAAACCGCCCACAGTACTCACTATTGCCGGTAGTGATCCCTCTGGCGGAGCTGGCATCGAAGGTTTTTTTGACCCGCGCAGAAAGGATCCGAGTCACGAAGCTAAGACGGGTTGCCCTGCATAGCCGATCTCAAGGTCATCACTGCGCACGGCTGCTATGGGATGACCACAATCACTGGGTTGACAGCGCAGAATACAGTCGGAGTTAGAGATATCCATGTTGTTCCAGCAGAGTTTGTCAGGAAATGTCTCGATGCTGTGTTTGAGGACATGCCGGTCGATGTCGTCAAGACGGGTATGTTGACGTCGACAAGCACCATCGAAGTTGTCAGCGACGTGATGAAGCAGTGGAAGGTTGATAAGCTAGTGCTCGATCCAGTGAGTGCCGGTGCATGCAGCGATTAGTATTGTGTTTGCTGAGTGCCCCGTCTTTCAGGTCCTGATATCGTCCTCTGGTGCCCATCTGGTTCCGAACGATGCATTGGAAAAGCTGAAAGACGTTTTGTTGCCCATGGCATTCGTCGTGACCCCCAACGTTGCGGAGGCACAGGTCTTGGTTGAACCCTCTGAGACCGGTGAGGTCAGGACTGTCGAGGATCTTAAGACACTTGCCTCGGCCATCGGAAAGCTTGGGCCGAAATATGTGCTGGTTAAAGGCGGTCATGCGCCAATGATGGGAGATGGCACGGTTCCGCCGCCGGGGAAGAAACTGGAGTTGGTCGTCGATGTCCTTTTCGACACGAAGGCGATAAAGTATGAGATCTTCGAGAAGCCATACGTAGAGAGTACGAGCACTCACGGTACCGGATGTTCACTGGCTTCAGCCATTGCGAGCAACCTGGCGAAGGGGCAAGGGATATCGGATGCTGTCAGGGAGGCGGGGCAGTATATTTCGTGGGCGATCGAAACCGCCCCAGGTTTTGGCAGCGGAAGTGGGCCGCTGAACCACCTGCACAGCAACTACATGGTTCCTTTTGCACCGTCAGTGATGTCCGATATGTACGAGGTGGGATATCGGTGTACTGACTTCGATAGTGGCCACTTTCTGGATTACCTCAAAGGCCACCCCAAGGTCCAAAAGGTCTGGGAGGAATACACCAGACACGAGTTCATCAAGCGGCTAGGCGCTGGAACCTTGACACAAGATCAGTTTGCCTACTACTTGAGACAAGACTATCTTTTCCTGGTAGGGGGCAGAATCTGGCGTTGAAGTTTTCGGAACTCCTACTAAATGCGCAGACCCAATTCGCCCGGGCCCATTCTCTCGCCGGATCCAAGGCGAACCGTATGGAAGACACTCTCGCTGCGGCCAAGGTTGTGCAGCACATATATCAGGAATCACGCCTCCACATCAACTACTGCGAGGGATTCGGGATCAGCAAGGAAGACATCGAGGCATCCGATGAGGACATCGCGTGCACGGCGTACACACGTTATGTGTGAGTACTCCCCGCCAGTATGCATTGGGGCGGTTCTGAGCGGATATCGTGCAAGTCTCGACATCGGCAATTCCCACGATGCGCTCGCCCTGCACGTTGCACTGGCGCCGTGTTTGTTCGGCTACCACGACATCGGGGCCTGGCTCCTCAGAGACGCCAACACGAAGCACCAAGACAACCCGTATTACAAGTGGATCTTGGTCTACGGCCAGTCGAAATCGTATCTCAACGCCGTCAGGGAAGGCAGGGCGTTCTTGGAGAGGAAGGCGCGCGCCGCCGGACCGGACCGGCTCGAGGAGCTGGTCGACATCTTTGCGCATGCGACCAAGATGGAGAGGGGCTTCTGGACGATGGGATTGGAGGGGCCGGCGAGAAGGTTGGGCACGTATGAGTGAAGTCGGGTGAGCGGGCTGGGGTTCTCGCGCGCTGGACATGTTTGTGCCTTCCTTCCACGGGATTCAAGCACCCACTCGGTTGGATACCAATTCCCGTGCCCCGTCCATGGAGGAATCGGAGAACGGGGTGCGGCGTTTACATACGTGCGGGCAGTTATATGAAACCTCCTCTTGATCCGTGCCGATATGTCCAGAATTCGTGACAGGTTCCAGTTGTCTATGGTCTCTGTTGGACACGCGACAGCCGCCGGCCGCTGGACTCACTTGACCGAATTCGGTGCATGTGTCTACGTATCTCCACGACGCATTGCCATCCGGTTGCCCTGACCTGCCCTGTACTGGCCAACAAGGACGAGCCTTGAAGAGCTCGCCGCGATTGCCTCTGCAAGCATTGGCAGCATGGAGACTGTCCCCCCACCCTCCCCGCTCTCCGCTGTTGGTTAGTTATTTAAGGCTGTCCACCACGCTTGGGAGGGGAGCTTCCGCCGTTTCCCTCCCGAAAAATCAAAAACCACACCAAAGCGATTTTCCGGCCGGGACGCAAGTGTGTCCGCGCGATTGAGTTTTCTGTCGTTGCTTTTTTCCTCCTTTTCTTTTTTTTGGTGGGAGATTTCTTTGCCGCCGTTTCCTGATCGCCGGCGAACGTGCGTACGCATGCAAGTTAGATAGTACGAGTGCTCTATGCGTAGGGCTGGAGGCTCTTAAGGCCCGGATATGAGTTGACGGAGCGTTGAGGAAGCCTGTTCCTGGAACTGGAGATTTGCGGACTCACACCATTCACACGCCGATGCATGTAGAGTAGATATGTGTCAACTAGATATAGGTAAGCAACTCCAGGATCGGGAATATCCGTACACAAGCCATCATAGATATAGATATACATATGCGTCGCACCCTGACCATGGGTTGGGCTTGGTTGGTTCAAGACATTCGCCGATGGCTTCAGTCTTGGCTTGGTTAGCGGCAGTTACTCCGGATGCCAAAAACTGAGGCGTAGAGTACATACCGGGCGGCCCCCCCGCCCGCGGGGCGCTGGATATGTTTCCGTCGTGTAAGCAGGTGGATGCTTAGCCATCGGCATGTACAGTATGTACTCTATCTGCTCTGTCTCACGAGTACAGTCCGTACCCTCGACTAGGCAGCCGGCAAGCCCGTCACCAGACTTCAGCTTCCCAATGTCCGTCCTGGACAGCCGCAACCGGCGCAGTTCGGGCGACGATCGCCTCTTGGTGCTGGGGTGCGGAGACCGCAGTGGGTGGGTGGCTTGGGTTCGTGAGGAGTCGGCAGGAATGGGGGCCTGGGAGAGTGGACCGTGGGTGGGGGCGGGTGGTTTGTGCGCGAACGTGCAGCAGTTGGAGTTGAATAATCGAGGAGCCGGCGGAACACGAAGAAAAAGAAAAACGAAGGGCATGCGATACGAAACTGCAAGCCGAGTTCGATGGATGGATATATTCATATCGTACCAATGCCCTGCCCTGCCTTGCCCGAAACAACGCACGCACGCACGCACGCACACCTGCCGCCCAGCCGCTGGGACCTGAGACCACCACACCCAGCTCCCAGAGGAAGCCAGCCAACGGGCCGGTTGCAGCGTCCACACGCAGCACGCATGGCGAGGAGGATGTCGAGATACGGACGTCTCCTCCCTGCCAGTCGCCCCCCGCGGTCGTCCTGTGGAGTTGGGCTGCGGTCAGTAAACGCCGAGCAGGAGCGGAGGCAGTTACGTATGTCTTCATGCACTGCCCAGGATATCGTGAGATGTACTCTATGTATCTCTACGCTGCGCTGCGGAGCGGGGGAGAGTGGGTGTGTGCCGTGACACCGGTAAGCGCCCTGCGGCATCTCGATTCGCCTCGCAGGATTCGGTCTTGCGTGCCAGGGCGGAGGCCATGCGAGCCGGAGAGGTCGACGAAGCGAGCGCGGCACGAATTCCCTCACGGAGCAGCCGACAGTGGCTGCCGCGCCGAGCGCGGTCCGGACTCCTCAGCATCGCCGACATGCGCCGGACCACCATGGGAAGTCTGGACCCGGCCGACGTGCCGAGCCGAGAGACCGTGCAACCCAGCCCCGTCGGCTATCAGTTCCGACGATGCAGCTCGGAAGCGAGTGCTGCCGGAGACCGGATGCTGCGTGGTCCGTGCAGGCGTGTAACGGCCCCTATCTAGATATGTAAAGTACAGGATTTGTGGTTCCGATTCGGGATTCGGACGCAGACGCGCCGGATCGGGGAGAAGAAGAGGTTGCTTCGACTCTCCGCTCTCCTCTGCAGGGGGAAAGACCAAGACGAAGTATTTAGCTTTCCCGCCACCTCACCGCACAGCGCCCGATCCACCGGCGTCCGGACCCATTCGAGCTCGCACACGCTCCAGCGGGCAGCTACACGGAGTCCGTCGACGGAAATATCACTCGCTACTTCCGCTTCCGGCAGTCCAGCCCCGCCGCGACGCTAGCGGCCCACGGGGGGGCCAGTCGCCTCCGTCCAGCAGCACAGCGGATCTTCTCCATCCTGGGCTCCGCACGCAACCCGCCAGACGTGCCAGCGATTGCGAAGGAGAGGGCTGCCCATCTCGCGCTCGGCGTCATCGGGGCCACGCAGACCGACGGGTATGGCTTCGATGCCAGATGGTGTCGCGGGCGGCGAGTGTGTAAACGGCGGGAATGAGTGAACTGGCGAGAATGCGTGAACTGGCGGGAGGCTCGCGAGCATCGCAACAACGAGAACTCGTCGGACGAGCCGCCGTCCTGCAGAACACAACCACAATGCATGCATCCACTCATCTCGAAACTTCGTCGGCGCAAACATGCACAAGCACCTCCACCTCTGGACTTGCGCGCACCCCACTCACCCGCTCACCCACGCCCACAAACCCCGCATTCAGCGACCATCCTCCGCAGTCCCATCCATCCGTCCACAATTGCCAATGTCCGCGGAAGCCTAGAGCCCCGCCGGAGAAGATGGGTATCGCCGCTCTCTCTGTCCGCGGATGTTTCCCTTCACTCCACAGATACATACACTACGTATGTATGTACTTTGCCGCCGCGATCTACCGGCTGGGTTCGCATTCCGGTGTGGAGTCGCCCGGCCAATCGCAACCTCCGCCCTGCATCCTCGGTTTAGGGCTGTGTTACACAACACGCCCGAACCCCTCTCCCATGCAGCACGCATGATGTGTGTCGACCGCCCTAAATTCTCCTCGGGTATTCCAACTTTGCCACACTCGCTCCAAATCCCGCCCTCCAAACCCATCCGATATCCCTCCGAATCAGAAAATAACACCCCCTCACCCACGGCCGTGCGCCGATGAGAACCCTTTAAGAGCCCTCCCCTCCTCGACAGCCTTCACCGTATTTGCTCGCTCCCCCACCCAAGCGGAAAGTACAATAGTAATAAAAAATACAGCTCGTCTATGCATCTCATTGATCCCCTCCCTCTATTGTCTCCTCAAGCTGCTCGTCCCCCTCGACCGATCCTCCAGCTGTCTCCTATCCCTGGCTGCACCGGCAACATCGACGACTACGAGCTCACTGTAAATGCCTTTCCCTCCCCCTAACTTTTGGTGGCATAACCTCACACAGACCTGGGTTGGAAAAAAAAAGACGCAAGTTCCCTCTTCTCGCAGACTCCCCACTTGCACCATGTCCGCAATGGCAAACAAATCGCGACCGATCCCCCGCCCGTCCACTCCTCGGCCGTCAACTCCGCGGCAGAAAAACCGCGTCTCGAAGCCGGCCGCCGTGCAGAAGAGTCTGCCGACTCCACGGCCCTCGCAGTCTCCTTCTCCTCACGTCTCGCGGCCTTCGACGCCCTTGAACACGGTCGTGCAGAGCCGTCGCCGTACCGCACCCAAGAACGTAACGTATACAAGCACCTGCGCTGCCAACGGCTCCCAGCAGCAGCAGCAGCAGCAGCAGCAGCAGTCTACGGTTAACTGGGAGTGCATCTCGTATGTCGTTTCCGAACAGAAGATCCACTCGGCGTACGAGAAGCCGGCCGTTGAGCCGGGAACGAACGCGGTCACATCGTACGGTCGCATCGTCACGACCACGACCACGACCACTGTCACAACGACGATCGCTACCACTGAGATCCTCCGCCCGGGCGAGCCCGGATACGAGGAGTCGTTGGCGCGACAGCAGGCTCTGGCCCTGGCCGCGCCCGAGGAGCGTCAGATGCTCGAGAACCGATTCCAGGAGAGCAGGTCTTGGTCGGCTGGCACGAATAAGGCCGATCACGAGATGCTGCATCAGGATCACCACCGCAGTGCAGAGCCCACAAAGGCTATTTACGACAGCGCAGACGCATGATTATGATCTCACTTCCTTGCCATCGTCTAATTTGCTTGATTCTGGACCCACGGACATAAGGACTCCCTTCTCCTTCTCTCCTTGGGGCGGGCGGGAAACATGGCTTTTGAGGACTTGCAGGGCCAGGTCAGTTCTATTTTCCTCTTTTTTTGTATTTTGTGTGACACCTTCACCTGCCGTGTTCCCGCCCTCCCCTTACTCCCGCCCGGAATATTGGACCAAATTCAACATGGACCCTGGAGCGTGCCTTCCTGCCCGCTTGGATTCAAGACGAGCCATTGGAATCTCCCTGGATGAGCGATCGGTCCTCCCATACTGCCTGGATTGGACTGATGCAAAGGGTTGGCTGGACTTGCCATCTGTGACCGCCTGGCCGGGGGAAACAGAAAAATACAACTATATGCCTTCCCACTTTTGGACTGCCTGGAATTGGAACCTTCCCCCCTCTTTGGATTGGAATTGCCTTGGACGCCCGCTACCCTGGACTGCCAAATGATCTGGATCTGCCGCGAGAGCGAGGATCTTGCGATACTGCAAGGCAGCGCGACGGCCATAGGGTGAGGCGTTTAGTGCTAGGTGTTGTCGCACTTCTGTTCAGGTTTTAATTAGGGCTCTGTCTTTTTTTTGGCTCTTTTCTGTTGACCGTTTTTACATTATTATTTTTTTCGTTCAGGTGGTATTGTACGACTTGGAGGGACTGCGGAGTGGGGTTTTTTGCTTTCTGTTCGGATTTTGGTTTTCTTGATTGGTTTTCTTGTTGGTTTCTCGTGCAGTTTCTTTCTCATACTTTGGGACTCGTGCATTCTTGGAGGAGCTAATTCAGTGCGGTATGATCGGCGGCTTTCTCGGTGGATTGGATTGGATTTTGGATTGGATTTTGGATTGGATTGGATTGCAGTTTTTTTTTCCTGTTTTGCAAATGTCTACTCAAGTACTTACGCCTGGGTTTCCTTCCGCTATTGGTACTGGTGCTTATACTGCCGATGGATGCACAGGTTTCTGGTTGCTCTCTGCTCTCTGATCTTCTTACCAGTACCTTACTGCGATCATGCCATGACATGACGAAGCTCTGATTCTCCTATGGCTTGACAGCACTTGAAAATGAAACATTACTAGCTCGAGCACTCGGATTACTACCGCTCTTGATCATCATCGTAACGTCCTCCTTGTGATTAGTGACTAATGACTACCTCACGCCATACTTACTCTTACAGCGGGCCCCTGTTGAAAAAACAAAACGAGGCTGTCGACATAACAATCCTCATCAGATGGCGCGATCGTCGTCACCGTAGGTGGGTACATAGCAGCCTAGTGTATGTAAGAGAGAGAAAACGCGCAGCGCGCACCTCATTTATTCTGCTGATCTGCGAACAAGGCGGGAGTATCCCAACTCGTACGTGTGACGGCTGTGTCGACGCGGCGCCTACGTAGTGTTCTCTAGGCTATGCGTGCTCTTCCCTGCGGAGTGATCGGCCGGACTAACCGGGGTACGAGGCATCGTGCACTGGAAGTACGAACTGATGGTTGGGTTGTGCGTATGTCGGGGTTCGTTTTTTGGAGCACACGTCGTCACTCAGGCCACGCAATCCGCTGGATTACTCTTCAGCAATTCATTTGGCTGCATCAATGAATCATCATCACCATCATCATCATCATTAGGCTGCATGCGACACATATTGATGTTATTCAGCCTGTGGTCTGTCGTGGAATGATAAATACTCCATGATCTGATCCCCCTTATCACCACCACAACGATCCCAAAATATGCACGTCTTCTACATCCTCAATCTCCTCGGCTCCCTGGCTGTCGCCGCGGGACGGTCCACCTACTCCTCCGAGCTGATCGTCCGCACGACCCACGGCCCCGTTCAGGGCCAATACTCCCCTTCCTCCAGCAGCGTCCGCGAATTTCTCGGGATCCCTTATGCCGCCCCGCCTACTGGTAACCTCCGGTTCATGCCACCGAAAGCTCCGTCGCCGTGGACGTCGCCCCGCGCCGCGAAGACCTTTGGCCCCACCTGCTTCCAGGCCCTGCCCGAAGTCGAGCTGGGTGACTTGCCGATTGTTGTCCCGACGCCTCCGTCGGAGGGCGAGGATTGTGTAAGTTTTTTTCTTTCATACACCCTCCCTGTGCGTGGGAGTGACAATGGACAACTGATGAGGATAGCTCTCGATCAACGTCTTCACGCCCATCAAGTCTAAGGTCTCCGGGAATGGCTCCGCGGTGATGTTGTGGATCTACGGTGGCGGATTTATGATTGGCGGCTCCTTTTCCTACAACGGAACGAACATCGTGAGGGACCAGAATGTTGTCGTGGTTACATTCAACTAGTATGACACTGCTGGCACGAGGTTGATTCGATGAAATAACTGTTGTTCAGTCGTCTGAATGTCTTCGGCTTCCCTGGCGTCGAAGGGGATGGGTTGGCGGCGCAGCAGAAGAATCCCGGAATGCTGGATATCCGCTTCGCAGTGGAATGGACCCGTGACAACATCGCCGCCTTCGGCGGGGTACGTTTCTCTGTCTGTCTCCCCCGCTTTCTTTCTGCGGCTAAAACCACCGTATAGGATCCCAAAAAGATAACCCTTTTCGGTGAATCCGCCGGCGGCATGGCAACGGACGCGTACATGCACTTTGCCGAATCCGACCCCATCGTGCGGGCGGGGATCCTGCAGTCCGGCGCGGCCGACGATTCCATCTTCTCGCGCGCCTCCACATGGGCGAACCTGACCGCTCTGCTGGATTGCGGTTCTGGGTCTTCGGCGGATCAAGTATCCTGTATGCGCGCCGTCCCAGCCGCCGACCTCCGCGCCGCAATCGTCAGCAACAACCTCGCCGTCATCCCGATCGCCGACGAGGGCACCATCTTCTCCAATTATGCCGCCCGCCTCAAGTCGGGGAAGTACGCAAGAGTCCCCATGCTCATCGGCAGTAACGACGAGGAGATCCCGACGCCCGGGAGCAGCGAAGGGGCCGTGCTGACTCGGGAACTGTTCACCTGCCCGGCTGCAAGAGCGGCGAGAAGCCATGCCAAGTACGTCAATACGTGGCAATACAGGTACTTCGGCAGCTACCCCATCCCCCGCATCGAGATTTCGGGAGCGTTCCACGGAAGCGAGATTGAGCAGGTTTTCGGGACGTACAACACGACGTCGGCGACTGCCCAGCAGAAAAAGAGCAGCAAGTACATCCAGGGAGCGTGGGCGGCGTTCGCGAAGGATCCCGAGCACGGACTGAAGAATTATTCGCCGGGATGGGTATGTTCGATCTTTGATCCGACGCAGGTAGCAAGTACTGATAAGATACCTGCAGCCGACTTACAACAAGAGCTCGGCGTCGTTGGTTAGGCTTTCGTACGATAAGTAAGCAACCCCTGCAATTATATGAGGTAAACGGAAAGATGCTGAAACCGCGGGGATATGATAGCCAACCTGGGGCAACGTTCGTGTCTCCATCTTTATACGAGGCGGATTGTAGTTTCTAAGGCGGACGATGGAATAGCACAGCACCTGAAGTACGTAAGGATTGTCTAGTCAGCTGATCATGGTCCGGGGAACGGTCCGGGCGGTACGGCGGTGAAGCGGGCTAGACTATCTGTGGATGTTCTTGAAAATGACTGTTATTTAAATCCTATATATCCAAAGCACACGAAGCCTCCTTCTGCGTGTGTCGGCGTCGGACTGCCGGTTGTCCTCCGCGGCCAAGGCCTCATGGCCCTGCAAACATATCAAATGAGTCCGATTATTCTCGGCTATCTATAGGCAAGTGCCTGAACGCCAGCCCTGCCGCATTACCGGTATGTTGGAACCACATCCACGCCTCGGAACGGCTGGCTTGTGGAAGTTGCAGCCTCATGATCTTTAATTCGGTTGAGTCCCTTCTGATGACATAAGGTAATATTGTCACGTGGCTACAATTCACCAGAACCAACTCGGCTTCGAGTGATCAAGCCCGCATGCTACGACTTTCAAGCAGAATGAATGGAATCCATTCGAGCAAATCGGAGCAAATCGGAGCAGCTCGAGTAGAAGAAAGCCAGAAGGACTTCTAGAATCAGCCGCCTTTAACTGTGGTGTTGTAGTATATTGTTGTGTAAGTAGGAGCAGCTGCGCATGAAGGTAGGCGAGGGCAATAAACAGACCCGTTCCTATACATTCTCTCCGATCCACCTCGTCTTCTCCAAACCCGCCTCACTTTCTTCCGACCCACTCCATCTCCTCTAGACACCACAATATCCACCCGTACTCTCTTCCCCTCAGCAGTGCAACATCTACACCACCAATTCACCTTCCACCCCCCCCAGCAATAACGATGTGCATGAGTGCGCACGCCAGCGGACAGAGGCGTCGCAATTCGGTGCCGAAATCCGGTCCCGACCAGTCGTCCGCTCGTACGTCCGTCTCCACACCGACGGACGTTCATACGCTCTCCCATTTAGCTGTTCCGGCGTCGACGCATGCCGAGCCGGCCGCTCATGCACTAATTCCGGATTCTATATCCTCGCACGCTGAGTCGCCCGGACTTGAGCTGCCTACCACCTCAATTCCGAGCGACTTTGCTACAACTTCCTTCCCTCTCACAGCTGGACCCGCTCATCCAACTCGATCACCCCCACCCCCTACAACCCCCCTACTCCCAGCTTCCCGCACTTCCTCCCTCTTCCCCACTTCTCCTACCATCTCCGCTGCCCCCATTCCTGCTCGCCACAGACGTGCATCGCTCAACTTTACAACCGTCACCGATTTTGTTGTGCAGCAGAAGAGGAGACTCTCGCTCAGCATGAACAAGATGAGCTACAAGCAGAAGCCCAAGAAGGAGGAGAAAACGAGCGCCTCGGAGGATACCACTCCCGCCAAAAACGCCAGATCTGCCGGTATGTCGGTGTTCGAAATGCACCCTGGAACTCCTGTCCGCTACGATGCGTCGAAGAACAGTGATGATGCACTCCTCGAGGAGGATCCAGATCTGAAGTTGAAGTCGCCGTTTGAGAGACTGGCTGCCACTATTCGCCCCAAGGGAACTCCCAGCAAGCAATCGACTCCACCGATGGACCCATTGACTCCTTCCGGAACTTCCGCTTCTCCCCCTCTTTTCATGAGGCCTCCTCCGCCTCTTCCTGCCACGCCTACGAGAGCTCCAAGGAATACGCTGCACCCTCCGACTACCCCGTCTCGTTCGACAGCCACCAATCTTCTCGAACAGGAGCGCGAAGCGTGGAGGAGTACCGACGCTTTACCTACGCAGCAGAGAAGCACTACAGCGCGCGGACTAATTGGTGGTGGACTCCGTCGCCTGCGGGCCGAAACTGTCAGCGAAACTTCAAGTACCACAAGCCAGCTTCCTCCTAGAAGCACCTCGATGAACCAGATCGAGGCTACCCCGACTACCCCTATCAGGAAGCTTGGGAAAGTTTTCGGTGGACGCCCAGCTACTCCCGCTTCGTCTGCCCGTCCCCCGAGACCGGTGACACCGGGCAGACCCCCTGTGAGGATTATCAAGTCTCCTGCGGATATTGGCTCCAAGAGAGTGGCGCATTTCGGATATGCCGACATGGTGGCTGCTGGTGGTGTTGGAGACATTTCTGCCGTTCCGGCGTTCCCGGGGCCCAGCCGTCCACAGGCCAACGCGCGTTACTCGATGATGATTGAGGGCCTCAAGTCGGAAGGCGAGAAGAAGGCCGAAGAGATCGAGATGTTGAAGGCGTCGTTTGCTCAGATTACTAGCGAGCTGAGAGCAGATTCGGAGAGGAAGGACCGGGAGATTGCGTCTTTGAAAGCTGCTTTTGCTGCGATGAATAGTGGCGGATCTCAGGTAATAGCGCTCAGCCATTAATCATCCGACAATTGACTGACTTATATTCCAGAGCAAGGTCATCAAATCAACTCCCTGGGAGATCCTGGAATCCAAAGGTTTGCTAGGAAACATCTTTGGACGAGTGAGTTCTCCCTCTCCAACAGGACTGCTATGTTGCACGACTAACACATAGAATAGGTTGAACAGTCGGGTCTGTGTAGCCTTGCGCGCGTCTCGAAGCACATGAAGAGCGTGGCAGAGCCTTTCCTCTACAACATAATCGATTTTTCGCCAAGGCTTCCCAACGAGGACTCGTACGCACACCTCACGGTTCGGCTCATGATGCTTTTGCGTGCCGGCAACGGCCAAAAGCTAGAGAAGTACACCAAATACTTCAGAATCGGATCTGGCTGGCGAGACGAAATCTTCGATCCCGGTGCTGAGAAACCAAGGAATCAACTAACAAGCCTCGAGAACATTAAAGACGGAGAACTGGAATGGTCCGTCGCGAGAATCCGAGAACTTTTGACCACCGAAGGAGTCAAAGGGGGAGACGGCGGGGTCAAGGAGACCAAGGCCTATATGACTGCAGTTCTCAGCTTGGCAGACGACGTCGAGACTTTGATCTGGGACTCGCCGATCCCACTGAAGATCAACAACAACGGCATTCCGTACAAGCTACCGGAACTCAAGACCTTGAAGATGAACCTCGACAAGCCTGCTTGTTTGCCTGCCAGGGGGCCAGGAATCTACTCGTACCGACCGAACATCAAGTTCCTGAAATTCTGTGCGTTGACTACATTGAGTCTCTACAATGTTGCGACCAGAGACGCTGCTTGGTGGTCGCACGCATACGTCTTCATCGGTTACATGCTCCCAAGCCTGCGTCACCTCACGTTGGAGATGCCTCCGGAGGAGGACATTACGGTGCACCGTTTCCCTCAGTTGTTCATTCCTGGACACAATCTCCAAGGCATGAGGAACCCGGTACACCTCGGATGGGACAATAGCTTCAGTGTCTCCGGTGGAAAGGGCCTCTGCATTGAGACCCTCCACCTCCGCGGCTTGATCATCAGTGAAGACACATTCGACGATGTCTTGGACCCCGCGTTCCTGCACACCGTCAAGCTGATCGGCTGCATGCGAATGAAAGAGTGGCAGATCAGCGATGCCCACGCCCGCGGAATCAAGACTTTTGAGACCGATGGCTGGGGGTTTCTCGACACCGCCCTGCGCATCTCCAAGCACAATCCCAAAGAGATTGTGTTCATGCCGAAGGAGGCCGGTTCCTTCATTGATACCTTGGGCAAGCTCGTCAGCAATTGCATGACGGCTGACAAGCTCCAGCTCTCCGCTGTGTGCTTCGTCAAGACCGATGCGCTCAAGGCTTTCGTCAGTGCAGGAAACTCCGTCAAGCACCTCGAGATCGCCCTCAAGAGGGAGCAGTGGGACCACTTCGCCTGGGCACTGCCCAACCTCCGTCATGTCACCCACCTGGAGGTGTTCATCGACGAGGGCGGCAAGCGGCCGATGAAGGGAACCCGCAGGCGCTTTCCCGCGGACGACGCCGAGGAAATGGCTTCCACCCTGGGAGCCCGAACTTTGCGCGAGGTCGGAGTCGGAGGCCACGCTTGGGCCATCAAGTGGACCGGCCAGGAGCAGTTCAAGCTGCTGAAGATCCGGTCTGTGCCCTTCGTAATTTCCGCCGAGGACCTCGCAGGCGCTGTTAGGTTTCCCAAGGGCGGAGCCAAACTGGTCGACGTGAAGAAGAAGGAGGTGAAGAAGTTTGTTTAAACTTCTTCAGACTGGCGCGGCCAAATTTCTTTTTTTTCCTTTTTCCAATTTTTTTTTAGTTAGATTGGAAATTTGTGGGGTTTTTTGCTTTCTCTTTTTTTCTTTCATTTTTTTCTTTCATTTTTTTCTGAGTTCTCCTTGATTTCGAAACCCCGATCTTGTAGTTTAGACAATTGGATATGGCAGTTGCGTTCGTTGAAATTTGTAAGTACTGTAGTTGCGGAAGTGAAGAATACTACCAGAAGCCCTCTGCTCCATTGCGATATCCCCTCGTCCGCGGGAAACGATTTGGGCCCACGCTCTGTCTCGCACCGCTAACTGAAGCAACACCCAAAAAATGACTTATTGAAGCACATACCTAGTAGAGTACGTGACTCCCAGGACGAAGCCCTAGCGATGGCTATGGGGCGGGGATGACTGTTGGCTGCGCAAGCCCGTTGGCCTAAGTTCCTAGGTAATTCGGCGAAGGCTGTTGCTTCACATGCGAAATCACTCGTGACCACCAACTACCTACACTACATACAACAGGTAATGCAAATGTTGCGTGGTGTCGAGCTGCGATACCAGTCTTACTGGCTGTGCCTACTGCCGGCGAGGGAATGGAATCTCGGGCCCCTAAGAAGGGTGGCACGAGTGGTCATGGCAGATATCGATTGGTACTCGCAGCCTTTATTCGCGCGGTTGGACACGTCCATGGCTGGCCGGTCGGGGTTTTCAGCGGTAACTGTAAAGCTGGGTGCAGTGGGCGTCGAAAAGGAACTGCCGCGTGGGGTCGAGTGGTCTTTGTGGCGCGGGGGTATCACATTTCGTTTTTCATCACACTAGTTATGTTCCATTCGAGCCTTGCCCGATGATATATACCCAACAGAATACAAGAGCCTCTCACTGACTGTGCGCCCCGCCGGAATGGCCCCCCCTTCCAAAATTCTCCCAATCCCCCCCCCGGTCCTTCCGCGTCCAGGCCATCCACTTCTGCGAATGGCTGGTTTCCTCGAAGGGCTGCAGGCTGGCGAGGACGGTGTCAGTGAATGCTGGTGAACATCCGGCGTGCCACCGCGACTCGGGTCTGGCACGGACTTGTGGCAGCTGGAACGCACGCATCAGCGGTTGTATCCTTGATAAATCAAGCGTTGGAACTTACAATGCCGTCACGGAGGGAACCCCCCCCCGTGCAGACACTTTCAGATTTAGGCCTCTACCACGGGGCAGGGCTGTCTGACCAACTTCCATCCCCGACATATCGGTTCGTCGAGGTACCTGACCGCGTTCCTCCTCCGCAGCGTGTTTGGAAACGGCGATCTCCACTCCTCGTTCGCGATGTCTTCCACTTGTTCTGCCACCTCGTCGCGAGGGCGCTGGGTCTCGCTGCGCCAGTTGCAGAGCTTTTTCAACTGGCGGCGGATGCGGAGGGGGAGGATACGGACGCAGGTGGAGATCGGCATTTGTTCCTTGGCGCGAGGGGATGAGGTGAAACAGGTGGCCGGGGTGGGGGGCGGATCGAGATGGTCGGAAAGAAGTGGGAATGGGGAGTAGAAGGGTGGGGTGCCTCTTCGCGCAGGAGTGTCGACGCTGACGTGGCTTTCCGAGACTGGGAGGGCAGGCTGCGAGTTGTGGGGAATGAGTTAGGGCTGGAATTTGGAGTAGAAGAAAGGGATGAAGGACGAGGGGAGGGGGCGGGGGAGACGGACATATTGATATACCTCGGCGCAAGCTTAATCCACCCACGAGAGCCAAGAGCCCGTTGTCCGCATGCTTCGCATTGCGAAGTGGAATCCCGTCGAAGAAGCTTAACGGTGAGCTAGGGTGAGGGAGAGTTTGGGTTCTCGCGTGGGTGGTTTGACTCCACGACTTGTTCGTGAGGTGAGGTTCGAGCGGAAATGCCGCTGTGGGATGAGATGGATACATAATGATGTTGTGTAGACTGATGGTAGAGAGAGAGGAGGGCATGCGGTAGAGCAGGGAGGACGAAGGGCTCTGCAGGGACAGTACTTGTGGCTGAAGGAACTCAGAGTAGGAACACGCATACCTGCGTAGGTACCGTCCGCGTTTGTGTGACACTTTAGGCTCAAAATCCGCGCCCTCGCGGTATCTCTGCCCTCACGCCGGGCTCACTACACGGGCACCGCTTTGATCCAGCGGCCGCGGCGGGAACCGCGCCAGCACATGGTGGAGCCGGAGGACGAGGGTGCAGTGGTAGATAACGAGCAGTATTTCTGCTTGGGGCCGGTGATGCGGACAAAGTTTCGGAGACTGGGAGCAGAGAAGCACACCCACCGATTGGGAGACTCCTCTAGTTTGGGTGAAGTCTATGTAGTGACTCTACATGTTCACTGCCTGGAGTACGAGTGTGGCGCTTAGCCTAACTCACCTTGCCTAGGGGAGGATACCAGCAGGGAAACCTAAGCGCGGCGGGCTGGATGGCGTTTACTCGTTGGTCTGATAGCAAACAGCACGTCCAATGTTAACCCCCCCGCAATGGAAGGCGTGGTTCGATTCCGCGAGCGCAAGACATCTGAGCAGTCGCTGAGCTGGTTCACTAAAGACCGGTTATATACTCTCCACTACTCCGCACCGCCCGTACCCAGGCCGGAGGAAAAAAAATTCCAGTGTGGGGGTTACGTTTTCGGAGCAGTACTGCAGGGGGAGGTTTCGTGATGTTAAGCTCTAGTTGGTCTGAAAATTAACTGGATAACTTTAAAAAACTGTTTTTTTTTTCTTCTGTTTCGTTTTTGGGAAGCGAATACACTTCGGCCACGCCTACTTTGTTGGAAATTCTCCACAGTGATCAAAATATTGTCTGACCCGTCGGCCGGCGAGTGACGGCAGATCCACCAGGTCGTCGTCCCGCAGTTCTCTGCGATGGCTTTTCTTGGGTGTTTGCAAGCTCGGAAATTCAGAACAGGGCTGTCTCGGTACCTCCGTAGGAGGAGAGAAAAAAACAAAATACAAATGACTTCACCCAGGCTCGATCTGGGGACCTTGTGTGTGTTAGACACATGTGATAACCAACTACACCATGAAGCCGCTTAGTGGTATTGATCTCCTACAATTTGATGCAAGACCAATTGTGGTTAAATGTGGAGCACTATTGCCTGCTGGTGATGGTGACTAAGTAATTTCCATTCACTCGCCTTCTCTTGATTCCGTTGCGTCAAGACTGCAGTCGCCCCTAGACGTACCGGCTGCCCATGTGCCAGCGATTGAACCAAGTTGCCGGGAAGCAGCGGATGTCTACATCTTCAGTCTCTCCCGGAAGAGGCAGCAATGGAGTATACACAGTACGTATCACGGAAGAACGCGTGGCCTAAAGCATGCTCATGTTTCGAGCGATCTCTCAATCCCACGACCCAAAACCAAAGAATCTTGAGGCTTGCCTTCCTAGAGTACTCCACTCTCATGTGAAGGCCCCGTACATCCCTCTTTCCTCTCTCCCCTCTTTCTCCTCTCCTTCCTCATCTCCACACCACTCCCAGAGCCAAGAGCGAGCACAATTGTGTGCGGTCCGCGGACGGGGTTCTTCCACCTTCGCAGGTTCGTCTAAAACAAAAATATTGTCTCTTTTTCGGGCCGCTGCGCGAGAGGACGAGGTCTTTGTTGTGTCGTGCGAAGTTCATCGACGCTGCTAAGGACAATTCGTTTGTGGATCGTGGGTGCATGCACGCCTGAGTGTGTCTGTGATTTCGATGACGGGATCGACGCGGCAACCCACAGAGATTCTTCCCAGGCCCGGCATGCGAGGACGCATCTGGAATTCAGGCTACTCTATGCCGCTATGGGCCTGCTGCTCTCACTTGCAACACCTACCGCTCACCAGGCTAAGGCATCTGCCGTCTTCCTCTCTCCCTACATCCCGTTCTACCTGTGCCTCTGATGCCCCCTCTCGATGCGAAGCCGTCACGGGATCCTATGACGAGCAGTGAGGCCGTGTCAGGAGGGGGCTCTCGCAGATTCAGCTGCGGAGCGTCGCTTGGAGAGAAGCTGAGTAGGATGCCTACAGTGGCTCGGGTAGACGCAAGATCTGGACGAAGATGGCAGCGCATTAGTCGACGTGAGATGCAGTCCAGCAGAGTTGGCTTTTTGGGGAAAACATCCCAGCCAAAACTGGATCCTGGTAGGTGCTCGTCCGTTTGAACCCCCGGGTGCCGAAAATACGCGGCCCCACTCGCCCTCGCAGCCGCTGTGGGGTAACTATCGACAAATTCCTCATTTGGCCATTCCATGGACCACGACTTAGCGAGATGAGTGCTGGGGCTGGAAGGGAAGTATGCACCTAGTGTATCGCTGCATACGCTTATTCACGTTTGGACTCTAGTCAGCTGTCAAATACGACGATTTCGAATGTGCTGGCGTTGGTTTGCGGTACGGGACGACAGGCGGCTCGGCACGATGCAGGGGAACCTCCAGCTATAGGAAAAAGAACGACCAAAATATGCTTCATCCTTGGCGATCATTTCTGGCCGGAAAAGCCACGCCCGATCTGTGGACCCAAGTGGCTGATAGATCAAGCCTGCTCGGATCAACATCGCACTGCTGTTGTTTTGCGCCCGCAACAGCTCTGAGTCGGCAGCCTTCGTTTGCTCCAGTAGCATCCGCATTAGACCCCCGCCCTCTCGGCAAGGTGCCAAAATGCTGAGGCCTTCCCATCCAAATTGCTCACGTATAGTGTGCACACTTCCATTATCTAGCTGGCCTAGAGACGGGTGGTGGATCGATTGTCAAATTCCTGGATAACACAAGAACTTTAAGCACAGCCTAGCGCGGCGTATGAATTGGGGAGGCAGGAGGTACGTACATTTGTAGGTGATCGTCCAAGGACACGGCCTAGGTACTCCACACAAGACCCGACAACTTTCCGTTATCCTCCCCACTTCTCGTGCTTTGCGGACCCCACTCGTGGCCGCTCTCCTGGGCGCCGAGTAGGGATGGTGGTTGCACGCATAATACGAGTCTCGGACATGATTTGTCCGGGCATATAGCCCCATTCCTACCCGAATGCCCGATCAGAACTTCCCCTAACTAGGTTCTCTTGTGGTCCTTCAACAGCAGACGCTCGGAAGATCTTCTCTTTTTGCTTGACCGAAATAACTTTTATTTAGCGTTCATACACCCCTCGGGCTCGCCTGGTTCCCATAGGGCTTGGAGCGGATCTGCAGTTTCGCTTCGGTAATTCCTGCCGGCCGTACTCGTTCACCTCTAGGACTGCTTCTCTAACGCACCGCACTCGTTCCAATAAGGCCCAAATGTCTCCGATTCAGGAATGACAACAACAATTCCAGAGGCACCAAAGGATCGAAACTCCATCTCATGCCCGGAGAGAGCCCGCTCCCGAGTGTGGCAGGAAAGATTTCGCCTGACCTGGTTTTACCACCCGAGAGTAGCCCAGTAGGCCGTGTCGTGTGTGGGTCGACGAGGAACATCGGCAGGCAACAGAAATCTGGACGGTAAAGGTGAAAAAGCACAGCTAAACACCTGATTGAGTGGACAAGGAACTTGGCGCCGCCCGTGTTGTGTATGTAGTGGGGCGGCGGAGTGTCTCGGCCAAACAACCGGGAACAAGAAATGCTGTTGTTCCCCAGATCTTGGCGCAGATCCTGCCGATGCCATTGGACTGCCGGAGCGAGGGTATGTATGCTGAGAGCAGCTAATCATCCGTAAGGGTTTGGGCATCGTTCCCTATCGGGATAGGAACGCTCCATACGGACGACGATCACGGAATCCCCATTCTACATATGGCAAGCACCTGAAAACCCGAGATGCGCACAAGAGCACTCCCCCCAGCCAACTGTCTCGGACACGACACCGAGTTGCTGCAGGGATTGGGCGGCAATCGTGACGAGCATTGGCGTTCTCTCGGCTCGTTCACGCTGCCCGTATGTAACAATCCTGGACTTCGCTTCAGGTTCCGCCGCAAACATTTCCTCCAATGATGCACATGTCAGCAACTCGAATCCTCGCAAACTTCTGGGTTCCACAACCAACATTACTCTCCCACCTTGCCCACTGCCGCACCTCAAAAAAACACCGTTTCGATCTTCTTCCACGAGATGTTGCGTCAGTAAAATCCATTGCCTTGGGAAATTAAATCCTTTCTTCCTACTGGAATACCGTAAAAACCCGGATAAGAGTCCGGGTTTTGAAATCGGTTTGGCGCGCTAGTGCAGTTAGGGTTAGCGTGGCGGCGGCGGCAATTAACGTCAGTTAATTAGGAGGTTTGAAGACTGAAGCTCGTGAGAATGCAGTGCGCGGCGCCTTCTGAGCTGCATTGAGATCTTTACAATACACCCCACAAAGTTCAAGTCAACTGCAATCGCAGAGACAATAACGGTGAACGGCGGAGTCAGTTTCATCATGTCAGACACCCGGCGCAGTCGTATTGCAATTCGCAGCTCTCGTTCTTACACCTACGATTCAAGAACCTACCGGTAACGCCCCAGACGAAGACGAAGACAACAATATTGAGCTGGTTGTCCATCTACCTCTATCGCCCCGTAAACCGAAATCGAAGCCTGGCCCAAAGAGACAGGCGACCGCAGACCCCTCGCACAAGCTCTCTCGCGCGGCCACAATCCCACCCGAGAAAAACGAGCGTTTGCGACCGCATCCAAATTTGGGGCCTTGTCATATGCGACATATGGCAGGATACCCACTCTTTCTCAGCAGCCCCTCCGCGTTCTCGGCAAGCGCTCTCGTTGGGCTCCGCACTCTCGGTGGGCTCGGAGGGCGCGCGCGGCAGACTTCGCGAGAGTGCATTCGGTGGGTTCAACGGGCCCAGCGGTGCGTTCTCAGCAGGCTCAGCAGACGTGTTCTCGGCGGGCTCTTCGGGGGCTCATAGCGGGCGTGTCCTCAGTGGGTTCGGCACACACAAGCACGGGAAAACTTCCTGTTGATGTGTAGTTAGAAGAGACTGGAAGGAGTGTGTAGGCAGTACGCGGTGCATAGCTGTTTCCTAGAATACCGAAGATGGTGTGGAATAAACGAGGCATGAGACCGCATGGACAATATCACGGGGTTTTTGCGCTAGTGAATCTGATCCGTTACATACGTGCAAGACTGGCGCTAAAGACTTTCAAAAACCGGACTCTTATCCGAGTTTTTACGATGTATGATAGGAGGCTCCAGCGGCAACTAGTCGGGATATTACGTCCACGGTTCACGGTCCTAGTCCGTACTGGACGTAAGCCCGTCACGGGAATTGGCGGACGTAGGGGGTCCGCTTCCTATATCTACATAGGAGGCGAATACTCGAAGGTCGGCAGACTTTGCGGGCTCGGGTGGGTCGGCGTATGCAGATCGGGGAAGTCCTGGCTTCCAACATACAGCAGGAAACACGCTCCCAACGAAGGAATAGGCGATTGATGGTGTTCGGCAACAGAATATTCCGATAGGTCGTCACTACCTATGCATGTCTCGATTTTTTTCTTCTAGCTTGTAAGTTAAGTGTCTCCGAATACTGCGTATGTAGAGCACGTTCCCACGAACGATCATTAGTGTTGCAGCCAGTAGTTGTAGCCAAGAAATCAGATACCCAGTCCTCTCTCGGCCGTACAAAGTCTGTTTCCTGCTCCATTCTCAACAGTTACGTATAACGGCGTCCCTTCTGAAGAGAATGCTGTAGGGCCATGGGCCTTGCCACTGGAAGGTATGCACAGCATAAACGACGGCGATTCTTCGGTAGGCACTGCTATTCAGAGCCAGATTGAATGCGTCGATAGTGGTACAGGGATAGGCGAGACCGGGTTCCAACAGATAGGAAGGTTTATAGGGAGCTGACGTCAGAAACCGCTTTTGGCCTGTACATGACCCACAAACCTTATAAAGACTTCATTTCAGACCTATCCATCTTCAGAGCTATCCGTCTTCGGACCGTATCCGATTGAGCCTCCGGCTCGGTGCACGCTCCTCTTGGGGGCCGGTTACGCTAGTCGAATCGTACCGGAACTGGCTATCGCGGCTCCTATCTACCGATGATCTGTGCGGCTTTGCGCCCGATTTTCTGCCGACCGATTCTTTCGAACCACTGGTGCACAGTGCATACGAGCACAGATAGGTGGGAGTTGAAAATAGCCAGCCTAACAGATCGGAATGAATCGCGACACTCGGGGTGTACACGCTACTCAACTAGCCACTAGCGGAAAGGTCGCAAGTGAACGTGAGAGGAAATCTCCGAAGGCGGTGAGGTTCCTCCCAGTCCACCAACCAGATTACTGGAGAAAGCCTTCTCCATCCTTTCAGCTCTCCTGTGTGCACCGGCCAGCTTAGGGATGGTTGCAGACTGCAGCTCATGGTTCCTGGGTCGTTTCCCTCGCCTTAGAGCGGTGATCACCAGGGACGAGAAATTTCATGGGATTTGCTGCTACTGGCCTGATGTGTGGAGCGCTGTATGCACATGCTGGACGGGGTGAATAAAGCTCGGAGCCCGCCCTCACTTTCGGCCGGCTTTCGTGCTTCTTACCAAACATACGCTCCACCACCACAACGGTCGTCACGACTAGTCACCCAGCCGGAAAGACCATACCATGTTGTTGAAACCGGAGAAAAGTTCATTCTTCCTCCAGAATACCCTCATACTCTACGCCGTCGGGGCCGCAGCTGCAGTCCTTCGGATCCTCATTCGATGGTGTCTGACCCGCCAACTCGGTATCGAGGAATGGATCATGTTCTTCGGCCTCCTCTGCTGGACGGGCGACACGGCGTTGATCACGGTCACGGTGAATAAGGGGACGAACCAAGTACCGAGCGAGCTTCGGGAAACGCTGCCGGCATACGAGGTGCGTGAGAGGCAAGTCGGTTCGAAGTCATTCATCACCGCATGGTTTCTGTATGTTACGGCGATTTGGGCTTGCAAGGCTGCCATCTTGATGTTCTACAAGCGCCTGACCGCGCGTGTTATGGAGCCAAAGATCAACCTCATTGCTGCAGGCACACTTGGAGTCACGTATATGGCCTGCATGCTCTCGCTTTGCTTCGTCTGTCGGCCATTCTCTGGCAACTGGACCATATTTCCAGACCCCGGGCGTGAGTTGAACCTGCCTGCATTCCATCCCAACCTGCCCAATCAGTGCTGATGCTCATTCTTCCAGCGGCTTGTACGGAAGGACTGCATTACGTGTGGATCGTTGGCGTTCTCAACATCCTCACCGATCTGATGCTCCTCTGCATCCCGATCCCGCTCCTGATCCACCTCCAGGTGTCCCTCACACGCAAGATTCTTCTGGGTGCTCTCTTCGGCCTGGGGATCTTCGTCGTCGTCGCTACTACCCTTCGCATCTACTTCACCGTTGTTGGTGGCAGTGTCTCGAATATGACCTTCTGGTCAATGATTGGTGAGTCCGCATCGATGCTTTACTCATGATCGCTACATATACTGATTTGCTCCTCCCCATCCTCCAGAAACTTCCACCCTCTTCATCGCCAGTAACGCCCCTGGAATCAAGTCATTCTTCACAAACAAGACGAAGAACAAGAAGAGCTCGAGCAACGGCAACTCCGACAACGGATTCTCCTGCTCGTACAAGATGGACAGCAGCACACATACGAACTCCACCAAATCGCGGATTCGCGACAGTGTCACCGGCGTCGCTTGCAAGAGACCGGGCGATTCGCAGGAATGGATCGTCGATCCCCAGAATCCCATGGTGATCCGCCAGAGCACCCGCATCGACGTTACCGTCGAGGGGCTCGGCTCCGACCCTACCAGGGACGACTCTGCTCCGAGCTACCAGGTCACGGCAGAGGCGGAAAGAAACAGTAATTAATAATCCGTCTATGTATTCCACCGATGTATAATGTTGCTTCCCGTAATCCCTTATTCTGGCTGGATGTTTTTCTTTTTAATTCCTTTTTGTCTATTTATTCCTCGTCCCTTTTTTCTTTGTCTTTTTCCTCTTTCCTTTCTTCAAAATTCACAAGCGCACATCACGGCGACGATGGAAGGAGAGAGAGCGGCGTAACGGTGTTCATGTCATGTCTTATATTGTACTTCCTTTTTCTTCTTTTCCTTTTCCTTGTTAAGCCTCAGACAATCCTGGGTGTTTAAAATCGCCGACTTCCATCCGAGCACTCCCACTACGCATATAGCTGACACTCTCGATTTCTCAGTTGAATGAATGGATGTATGTATCCTGGGCACGAGTGTGTGATTGTCTCTCCTCACGTCAGAACCGCTACCCACCGGTCCTGAGATGTATGCAAGAAATCACACTCGAAAGAGTATATCTGAACGCTTTAAATTAGGGCCACCAACAACACCACAACCCACTGCCACCGTCATGAGGCGCCCAATATGAATCCAATCGAAGAAATTTGGAGACAGACGAAAAGCAACGTCTATCGCCCGTAGCTCTCGTCCCGGAAATGGGCAGAACCCAAAGCTGCTATACAGGAAGAGTGGGTAGGTAGGTGACTATGTGCCTCAGAAGATATCCAAGCGCTGATTAATGGAGGACATACGGGATTCTACTTTTTTTTCCCCCCTTTATTATTACAGCTCGTTCCGTATTAAGCCCGCTGTCTTTGTGTTTTTGTCTCCTTTCGCTCTTTCTTTTATCGTGTGTATCTCGGTCATCGCTGGGTGGTCACCCTTCCGTTTGATCGCATTAGTACCTAACTACTATCTAGCGTCATATTCTGGTGCACTAACCAGCACCGTTCGATCTTTATCTAATCTGATACCAGTTGGCTTACTAGAGCGTTGAATCGCCGACTTCCGTCTCCGAGTTCCTGTCAGGCGACTATGAATCTATCCACCTTCGTACAAATTGCGTACTTATGTACGTACGATCTCCCCAGGCCTCGGACCTCCTCCACCTCGTTGCTGGGGAAGGGAAGAGGGGAGGGAGGAATATGCTGGTGACGGATAGACTCGGGGATTTGTCCGTAAAAAGAGGAAAAAAAACCCCCCCCGCATTGACCGATCGTGATGGAGACCAGCCATGTGAGAGAGAAGCATACACTCACATGGGTGTGCGTGCGTGATTCCGGGTGGATACAAATGGTTAGACACCGATTTTGTCTCAGCGGGGGGAAATGGGGGTTGTATACACAGTCTCTACATGTATGTGTACCTGTATCCATGCTTGCATAAGCAAATACAGTGTAGGTTTTGGCCTTGCCATCTTTTTTTTCTCCTTTTTTTTGGGGGGGGGGAGGGGGGGGCTCTTCTTTCTTCCGCCCTCATAGCTGCCGCCGCCGCCGCCCACCGAAGCCGGCCCCTCCCCAGCTGCCGTGTTCACAGCAGACAAGAACTGTAAGTCCACACAGGACAACTAGCGAGGGACGCAAAACACCCTCATCCGCCGAGCTTTACTCCACACCACCACAATAAAAAGAATATATTTTGAATCTATAGAACGACAGATTAGTGTCTGTAGAAAGGTTCTACAGATTCAAATTGAAAAATATATGTGGTATGTAGGTGGAGTGCAGTAAGAGGTTGAAAGTTGAGTACATAGTTTGTATGGCAGCGTGCAGGGATTGTATTTTTGCTGACCCGATTAATGCCTCTAAGTACTACCCCAAAAAGGAAAAATGAGTGATACTGTATGATACTGAACGCTCTACATATTTACACTCGATGCATACTATCAACAGTCAAGTCACTCGCACAATAACTGGTTGAATTGGTGCTGATTTGCGGTTCCAGCTGGGCGCTTTTTGGCGGGTCACGCTTTTGCACTCGGTTTCTTGGCAGGACCCTCAAACTGTATCTGCCAAGACGCTAGCCCGTCTAGGTGTCGGGCACATAGATACATACCTATGTATTGAGACGGACTACATAACGCCCTCCGCCAATGGCAGATGTCCATTGTCCACGTCTCACCTCGAGCCCGCCACATTCTCTAGATACCTGTGTGGGCAGGCAGGCGTCCGCACATAGGAAGTAAGTTAAAGGGATTTAAAGGGATTACGGGCTTCCCAGGGAATGCCACATACAGCGGCTTGTCTATTGCTCTCTCTGCCTCTTCTCGAGTGACGCACAGTGCGGTGCGGAACGCGGGACTACTACTCCAGGACCTGTACGAAAAAGGGCTAGCCAAACCAACCCAGCTCCCGGATTTTTTTTGATTTTTTTTTGTTTATTCATGACCCAGCTCCCGGAGGTCCGCACTGGTCGTCCCCTTATGTATGTAGTTAAGTGCTTACATACCAGAGAAGTCGGAGAAACCCCACAGCGCGTCGTACCACTTACCCCACATCTTGAACTACCCCACCTTACACAAACGGAGATGCGCACCCACCTCACCCGCCTCTCTCTCCTGCTGACCCATCGAACATTCACAACCGCGGCGATGTCGTCCACAGCAACGCCGCTCGAAGATGCGATCCGCAGCAAGCTCACCTCACTGACGCCGCGCACACTCGAGATATGGAACGACTCGCACAAGCACGCGCACCACTCCGCCATGCAGGGCGTCACCGACAAAAAGGAGACGCATTTCAGGTGGGTGATTGTGGGGCTGGGCGTGGGGAAGGGGAAGAAGATGGGGGTTTGGGGATGGGAGGGAGTGGGGGGAGGAAGGGGATAGTGCTGATGAAAAGCGATTGGGGGGGGGGGACCGCAGGATCGTCATTTCTTCCGCCCAGTTTCAGGGAAAGCCGCAGATCGCCAGACATCGCGCTGTTAATGCTTTGCTGAAGGAGGAGCTCGAGAGGGAGGGTGGTATCCATGCGCTCCAGATGCGGACGCTCACGCTCGAAGAGGAGGATCGCTTGCTCGAGAAGGCGAGGGAGATCGAGAAGGCCGAGGCCGAGGGCAAGTGTGCGGGTGCTTGTGCTAAGGGGGAGGAGAAGGCGTAATCAAGTGGATTGGCGCATGGATTTCTCTGCGAGCAAATTTTCGGTAAAAGGCTGGGTGCATAGATAGAGTATGCTGTTGGTGGTGATCACATGGTGCTTCATGATACTAATTCATGATTCAATGTGCTACGTTCACGGCATTCACATCGTTCGTACATTCGCACAGTGACAACGTCTCACACGCAAAACATCATCGGGAATCTCCAGGAGTCGGTCATCACATCCCCATTTTATTCCCAGAAAGAAAGAAAAAGAACAAAGGCCACAGAAAATCAAACTCCGGAAACAACACCCTTTTGCACAACTTAGTTGCGCTCCTTGCGCCTGAGCTCGTCCGAGAACTCGTCGAGAGGGCTGCGGATGAGCATGTTCTCCTTCCATAGGTTGGGAGTGAGGAAGGCATAGGTGTTGGACACAGCGGAGAAGGTAGCCTTGAGGGTGTTCTCGAGGGTCTTGGTGGAACCGGACGACTGGGTATAGGCATCCTGGATACCAGCGAGTTGCATGAGACGCTTGACAGCGGGGGAGGCGACAAGTCCGGTGCCGCGGGGAGCGGGGATCAACTACGACCATTGTCAGTCTTTGTCTCTGCCCCACCAGCCAAGCTGAAAGCAATATGCATACCCGAACAGTGACAGAACCACACTTTCCGGACTCCTTAGCGGCCAGGGAGTGGGGTTCTCCGAGGGAGGTACCCCAGTATCCACGACGGATAGGAAGGACCGACAGCTTGGCGATGATGATAGCCGCACGGATGGCAGTCGCGACTTCCTTGGAGGTCTTGATGCCGAGACCGACGTGACCCTCGGAGTCACCGATGACAACGATAGCCTTGAAACGGGTACGCTGACCGGCACGGGTCTGCTTCTGAACGGGTTTAATCTGTAGGCGACATCCGAATAAGCCAATGCCCACCCAATTCGAAACTCTTCCTCGAGTGACAGTTCCGGACGCAATCGCCGTCGCCAGTCACATCCAGTTCCGAGAGCAGGTGGAGTTTGTTCGTTGCTTACCTTCATGACCTCATCCTTAAGCTTGGGCAAGAAGTGGTCCACAATCTGGAATTCCTTGATGGGCAATGAGTGAAGGTAGATCTCCTCCATCGACTTGATCTTGCCAGCCTTGACGAGACGACCGAGCTTGGTGACAGGCTGCCACTCCTTCTCCTCGCTTTTGCCAGCACCACGACGACCACGGCCGCGGCCACGACCGCCACGCCCACGGTCACCACGTCCACGGTCACCGCCGGCTCCTCCGCGCGATCCGAATCCTCCGCGTCCAGCTGCGTCGGCCATGATTTGATTTTGTTGCTAGTAAGTAATATTAGAGACCGAAAGGCGGCGACGAAGAACGGGTAGTGTTGTTTTCGTTTGGTGATACAGACCTAGTCGTGATGGATTTGCTGTGTGAACACAATTGCTGATTTCAGTGTGGGTCTTGGCGTTTTCGAGTTGGTGGGGAGCTCGGATGGGTAGGGCAAGATGGAAGTCACAGAGCACGATTATCAACGATAAGATAAGGGCTCTGTATCTAATCGATGACTCAGGTATTGCTTATGTAATGCACTGCAACACATCCAAAGCCAAAGCAAAAATGTACTGATACATATGTACATACTTATGGCCATTATTTCTTTTTACAGGAATATTCAATATTTAAATGTATGTTTTGAGATGTTTGAATATGCGGCTCATCCGCGGTAATGTAGTTACTCCATGCATGAACGCGTCATACCATCTCAGTATATACATTCAGCGCGGCGGTGTATCACCTTGCAACAAAGGCCTCTGTCCATACGGGTAAAAGCTACGCAATCAGTCATACGCACTTAAGCGACACCACCACAGAAGCAAGAAATTATACCACGACTTGCGCATTCCCACGACCATCATACCATCCCTCGTCGCAGACCGTCCCCCAAAATACCCCGCATTTCGTTCATCCAGGCTCCACGAAGCTTGCGATGAGCTCCAAATCTGATCCGAGCCCACAGGGCGTTACGTCCTTGCTCGATACCGACCTTTATAAATTGACGATGCAATGCGCTGTTCTGCGCTCCTATCCTGACGCTGGTTGGTAAAGTATCTTTGCTACAGTCACCGGGCTCGAACTGACCACACTCCGACGAAAGATTGTACCTACGCCTTCACCAATCGCACGCCTAACCTGAAGCTCACGCGAGATGGCTTCAACTGGCTACAGGAACACGTCTCAGGTCTGTCTCACATAGGAGTCGCGACAACATGCAACATCAGCTAACCATATGCTATAGGCCTGTCAAACCTCCAGCTTACTGTTGACGAAGCCGAATTCCTCAAGTCGAAGTGTCCCTATCTACCGGACACTTACATCACCTACCTCTCTACCTTCCGATTCCGGCCACAAGAACAATTGGTGTTGACGTTCACCTTGGTGGACGAGGCCACCCAGCGCACTCAGCGGGAGCAACATGAAAAGTCGAACGAAACGGAATTTGTAGGGCTATCCGCTTGGCGCTCACGGGGCGATGCTGAAGGATATAGGGCGATCTCAAAATCGAAGTTCGAGGCAAATGGGTGGAAACCATCCTCTATGAGATCCCGCTGCTCGTGTTGGTGAGCGAGTGTTACTTCCGGTTTTCGAATACAGACTGGGACTATGACGGACAAGAGGAGAAGGCGTAATTGACCCTTCTAGAGCGGTTCCATTGTCATTGATGGCTAACAGCTTACAGCTTTAACAAAGGCATGCAGCTGCTGAACAACGGCTGTCTCGTCTCCGAGTTCGGCACCCGCCGACGCCGAAGCTACCGTCCGTATTCTCGACTCCCCACTCTTACAGCCAGCCCACTGACTCACCGTAGATACGCAAGAGCTCGTCCTTCGCGGCCTCCTCCGCGTACAAGAGACCTACAAGTCGCAAAACCCTTCGGGCCCAGGTGGGATCGTCGGCACCTCTAACGTCCACTTTGCGCATCGCTTCAACATCAACCCGATTGGCACTGTTGCACATGAATGGATGATGGGTATTGCCGCTCTGACCGGCTCTTACACGGCGGCGAACGAGACGGCGCTTAGAGAATGGGTGGCTTGTTTCGGCGTCGGCAATCTCGCAATCGCACTTACCGACACATTTGGCACTCCGCAGTTCCTACAGTGTTTCCGGAAGCCGTGCACGCTCCTCGATGTACCGAAGACATACGCTGAGGTCTTTGCCGGCGTGCGACAGGACTCGGGAGATCCAGCGGAGTTCGTACATACCATGCGGCGCTTCTACGATTCCCAGGGAATCAAGGACAAGAAGACAATCGTGTTTTCGGATTCGCTCGACGTCGAGAAGTGCTTGGAGTACAAAAAGGTGGCGGATTCCCAAGGTTTTGCCACAAGTTTCGGTGTCGGAACATTCCTGACCAATGATTTTGTCCACCGGCGAGGGAATGTCAAGGGGAAGAAGAGTGTGCCTTTGAACATCGTCATCAAGATCTCCAGCGCGAACGGAAAGCCGGCAGTTAAGATTAGCGATAATGTTGGCAAGAATACCGGCGATAAGGATGAGGTCAAAAGGGTCAAAGCGGAGATCGGATACCAGGAAAAGACCTGGGAAGAGGGAAACGAAGAGAATAGATGGGGCGGCAAGAAGGTTTAGAAATGCCACTGGTCGGTGTCGATTGTGGGAAACCTGGGGTATATTTCATGCAATAAACGGACAGCACTTGATTCCCTTTGTTTTTTTTCAAAATTCATGGTGGACAGTCATACCTACATAGTTACTGCACAGTGAGGGGGGGTAAAAAAAAAACGTAGTTATCCCGCTGGACACGTATCAGGAGGTGAAAAATACGTATTTTGAACGTTTTCATACGCGTTTACCAGGTAAACTATGTTTTCTTCTTTTTTCTTTGTGTATCCATATGTACCCGCATACTCTACAGATTACTAGAGTACATATAAAGGGTCCTCAAGGTTAGTTGGAGTTGGGGTTGGTCGAGAATTAGTGTGAGTTAGAGTGAGACTCGATACATAGCCAATTAAAAGCTCATAACTCGTGTTCAACTTTTAGAAACACGACCCCGCTCCCATAGATTTAGCAATCAAGTTTCGCGAATTGTTCTGGAAGATGGGGTAGTTTTCGATAAGATGATGAAGACTATTAAAACGCCCAGGCAGCATGCGGAAGAGTGATCGGAATTTGCGACCGTTATGGCGATCGTAGAGTGTATCAAACCACCAAGGTAGGTTGTTAACGGGATCGGGATCCTTCCGTAGCATCCAGTGCCGCTTCTTTTGCAGTTTAGAGCCAACTGTCGATAGATCTTCTACGTATGGATCGGCCCCATCACCAAAAACGAAACTGAGAATCTGTGGCGCGTGGAGGGTAGAGGTCCGAAGTAAGTCATAGAGTATGACGCGTTCCTCCCGTTAATAACTACTTGAAGCGTGATATTATGTCGTTATCGTTTATGATACTCGACAACCTTCTTAAATGGGCTTAGGTCAAATTTTACTTTCCACCTTTTACATCAATCGAGGTTAGCGCCAACTTGGCCTTCAACTGCCCAGCTCGCGGTTTCCCGAGGTGGGGAAGGCAGGAGGGCACGAGGGCAGTTGGCCACCAGTTAGCGCCAAACCCGATGCGTCAGCCAATCACCATTTGTTTCCACCACACCAATTCGCGACCGACTCCAACCCCGACTAACCTTAAGGACCCCCTAGTAGGCACTTCATATTAGGAAACCGATGGAGCGAATTGTCAGATATTTTTCTGCATCGCATGAGGCCAGATTGATCTTCTCGCTCGACAACAAGCCCGGAAACGCTGTGTAGATGATACACGCAACTGCTATGATGGTTACGGCGATGCTTGCGATCTCACTTTGCCCCGGAATAGTTACTGCTTTAAGGAGTTGCAGAGCATATTTAACTCGGCTTCTTGGTATCGGCTATGGGTGTCGTCGGTTGGAGGTCGGCTACGTTATCCATCGCGGAGATGAGTAGTCTATACATATCCGAGCGGCAGCGCCACCACGCCTCGAGATCTTCCCACCTGCAGCGCGATAGAGACCACATCCCTCTCCACGCGTTTGACTGTCCAATGAATTGATAGACGCACAAGGGCCATTGTATCTACCGATACGATAGGTAATCCTACGCACGCACCCACACACACCATCAGCATGAAGCGCCTTCGACCCAGATCCGGGTACTTCCCACGAATACCTACCTCCCCACTGCGACCACCGACTCCAGCAGCCTTCTTGCTCTTCTCCCTGCGCAGAACCATGGCGACCGCGACCAAGATCACACTACCGAGGACGCCGCTGTTCGAGGCATTGTCCAAACACCCGCAGAACAAGACCGCGATCATCCATTCCGCTTCGGGAAAGAGATTTTCGTATGGCTCGCTATTGGGAGACGTCGCCGTGATGAAGACGAGGATATTGGCGGCCGTCAATGGGAAGGGCGGAGTCGAGAGCGGGGATCTGAACGAAAAGAGAGTTGCCATGCTCATGGAGAATGGATATGAATATGTTGGTGCGTACTTCCCGAGTTGTTGATGTTTTCTGCCGCCGATACATGGGAGCAGTGGGGCTTCTTGCCGTACTTGCGTCTGGCGGTATAGCCGTACCGCTGTGCACCGCCCACCCGGCGAAGGAAATGCGATACGTCCTCGGCGACTCTATGCCCTCGGCACTGATTGCCACGCCCAAGTTTCGAACACGGGCGGAGGAGATCTTCGATGCCAAAATCCCGCACTTACTACAGCTCCAAGAGCTCGCGCCAGAACGAGAGCAAGAGGTGGAGGTGGAGCTCCATGACAACAACTGGAAGGAGACGAAGCGTGGCGCGCTGATTATTTACACGAGCGGAACGACGAACCTGCCCAAGGGCGTGGTTTCAACGCACACCTCGCTGTCAGCGCAGGCTTCGTCGCTGATTACTGCTTGGGAGATGTCGCCCAGCGACCACCTTCTCCATGTGCTCCCGCTCCACCATGTGCATGGAATCGTGAATGCCACACTCGCGCCAATCATGTCCGGTGGCGCAGTCGAGTACCTGTTTCCGTTCTCGCCCTCGACGGTATGGCCTCGTCTAGTCGCTGGCGTCGCCAAATCGGACGATCTCACAAAGCGTGATCCCATCACACTCTTCATGGCCGTCCCCACGATCTACAACCGCCTGATCTCCAGTCTCCCCTCCCAGCCCCCTGAGATCCAAGATTCCGCGGCAGCAGCGATCAAATCCCTTCGTTTAGCAATCTCGGGCTCCGCCCCCCTGCCCTCAAGCATCCGCGATGACTGGTGGGATATCGCTGGAACCTCGTCTGGCGGCGGTAGCATGCTCGAGCGTTACGGCATGACCGAGATTGGCATGGCGTTATCTAATCGGCTCGACAAGCGCGTCGACAACGCCGTTGGCTGGCCACTCCCTGGTGTTGAAGCCCGCCTGGTCGACATAGAGACTGGCGTAGTCATCACACAGCCCAATATTTCTGGCGAGATCCAGATCCGCGGGCCGACAGTCTTCCGCGAGTACTGGGACAATCCCGAGGCCACGGCGAAGGAGTTCGTCGACGGCAATTGGTTCAAGACGGGGGATGTGGCGACGATGGATGCCAGTGGCTGCTATTTCATCCATGGCCGGCGAAGTGTCGATATCATCAAGTCTGCCGGCGAGAAGATTTCGGCACTTGAGGTTGAGCGCGAAATCCTGGAGCTGCCACAGGTGAAGGAGGTAGCTGTTGTGGCGATCCCGGACCCGGACTGGGGACAGAGGGTTGCCGCGGTGGTTGTTCTCGCCGAGCAGGCGAAGGGGGGGTGGTCGCTGGAGCAGATGAGGACCGAAATGAAGAAGCGCATCGCTGGGTACAAGGTCCCGACCATCCTGATGGTCGTTAAAGACATTGAGAGGAATCAGATGGGGAAGAGTGAGTGCAATCTTTGATTCCGTATCCTCGAACTGTAGTACTAACATCAAGGTAAACAGTCAACAAGAAGACTCTGGTCAAGAGCGTTTTTGCGGATATGCTCTGAAGAGTGGCCATTTTGATATAGTATACTAGTACATACAATACAAAATGAATAATGCCCCTCTCTTCGGGTTTTCGTGTATGTATATAAGCATCCACCGCCCAGAGCTATCCATATTCACGAACCACTCTCGGGCAAAACACCGGCACAGTGGACCTCGCGGTCACATGCCGCCAGGGAGATCACTGGAGAGGCCACACGGATGTCTATCAAGAGGCCTACAAGCCGAATGCGCAGCCATCGCACGCACTCGAAAAAGGCATTTATGCATTTACAAGAAAGGCCGGGAAACACTAGAGTACTTTGAAGCGTAATCTCTGATGTAAGGCCAGCCAAATAGTTCCAGCGAAAAAAGATTGAAGACCCAAAAGAATGAGTGACTTCACCCAGGCTCGATCTGGGGACCTTGTGTGTGTTAGACACATGTGATAACCAACTACACCATGAAGCCTTTCACATGGTAGATTCCTCTACCAGCCATTATGGAGAATGTCCCAATCAAGACCCTGGATGACTCCGGTAGTGCGCTTGCTTTAGCTTCGACGATAAAAAGGTCGCGCTCTGCAACGCTGCCAAACTTGTAGTTAACTGTCGGAACCAGCGTTTTTTTTTTATTCATCCATTAATCGCATGCGACCTATCTAGATCATGGTGATATAAGTCGGAACCGACGCCGAAATGGGTTACATATATGGGCGTGGTAGTCTCCGAGTTGCGCGTCAGGGATGGCAACAGTGCGCCTTCGAAAACGGAGGAGATGGTAGTCAAGCATTACTTCGCATAGGAATATTTCCAACCATGAGGTCACTCACCTAGCCGCAATTTTCTTTCGTGGGGTGAACGGGCTTCAACAGGCCAAATGTTGCTCATCGCATCACTGGCTTCATGGTGTAGTTGGTTATCACATGTGTCTAACACACACAAGGTCCCCAGATCGAGCCTGGGTGAAGTCATTGGTATTTTCCTTTTGCCTCTTACATATCCGCAAGCGCTCTAAGATTTTGGAACAAACATCACTAAATTGCCTTGTTACCGGCTCCTTGCCCAATTCGGCCGGCGATCGTAGTCAAAAGCCTCTGGTCCTGCTCTTCTTAAATTCTCGGTGTCAGAAAGCCCCTTCCAATCTGGGTACAATGAGGCGCGTGCAATAATCAAGAGATCAGTGATTCGAAGTGATTAGCATCCGAGCATCCATGGAGACATGACCAACCACATCGGCCGAAGTTCTTCCCCGAAGAGACAATTGAGGCCGTCGATGGCGGGACCCCGTACAACACCAACAAAGCGATCCGCCTCCGCACGGAGGATGGGATACTCCTCGAGGAAAACACTAGTTACGATGCCGTGTGCGCAGGTATGCTCCCCCCTTTCAGCCGGCTGCGACTAACGGCGACATAACAGAGATCCAACTGGTCGGTCGATCCATCGAGGACGGCGCTCTGGCCTTCATCTCCATCAGGGTCGACACTTCGGCGAGCCATACAGAGACGTTTCTCGGTGGGGGCGGTTTTGGTCCCAGCGGAACCGATTGGACGATCCCTGCCAGCAACGGAACAACCCTGCCGGTGTATGTAGAAGGACGGGGACGACAGGGAGGATTTTGAGTTCGCTACATAGATGAAATTTGGTAGTTAGGCGTATGAATAGGGATTAGGATGACTATCAAAATACCCAAAAGTACATCGAAGGCGAGAAACTGGTTTTCTGTTTCATCGTCTTAGCATTTGACCTACATCAAGGCTATTTACACACTCGCCCCGGCCTGGACAGTTGCGAACGACCCCAATTGCAACACGATGTAGATACCGAGGAAAAGAAAGCGAATTCTAATGAAGACTCTCCGCATCCGACCCGCGCAAGGCCTCTCTCCCCCCGCCACTAGTGACGCCCACCTTCCTATGTCCATCGCCCTCTAGGAATATGGTATATTAAGATAATAAAGAAAAGGGTTTCCCGGACTCCGGGCGACGTGCGATAACTACGACACCGTTATCGGCCACCGATTGGCTAAGGGATATCGTTAGTGTGTATCTACCAAAGCTAGCACTCGGCCAAGATCTTCATTGAGGGTCACGGTGAGTGCCAACTGCCAATATTCAGTGAATCTCAGGTCTACTGGATCCAAGTATTTTGCCGAAATACTTGGTGATTTCTGTTTGGGGGGTACCTACTATACCGTAGGCGTTTCAAGATTGGGCTTTTAATCGGACAGCAGCACGGCAAAGACGCGAGCGCATTACTCGACGTCGTTGTAGCAATTGTCATGGTATCAGGCACATTGGCAAGACAATTGTAACAGGATATTTGGCTGTATCAGGCGGACACATGTGGATTGTAAGTACGAAGAGGGGAGAATCTATGAAGGTTACACTAGTAGAACCCAGCACTCACCTGCGGCCAATAGGGAAACGTTCGGCGAGCGACTGCATAGCCCTATACGACCTCATCCACCAAGTCCTCTCCCTGGCGGCGTGTTTGGCCTTCTCCGCCTTGAGCCGGGGAACATCGCCTCCAATACCGGTGAACAGGTTAGTCTCAAAACCCTTGTTTCTCAGCTCTTCCTCTTTCCTCAGCTGTTCTTCCTCTGCCCGAATCGACCGGCTGCACAATTCGTCGAGCACCTTGGGCCTGTGGTCCGGAATTCGCCAGTCGACATTGCGCGGGTTTTCGACGCACTGCTTGCCAATGTGCCAGATGTAGTGGACGATAAACCCCAGCAGAACGCTGACAACAACAATAACCATTGCAAAAAAGACGCGCGCGGAAATCTTGGCGCGATCCGCCATCGCCTGTTCGCACGAGCACGGAACATTGTAGTCCTTACGGTGGAGACAGTGGCATCCCATGATGTTGACCTCCCGATCAACCTCCTTGGTCTCCGTGCGAGAACTGTCGGGGATGTTCGGAGAGAAGGCGAGCATGACAGTCTGATTGTGGTAAAGCCGGTGCCGCTCGCTCATCAGGTGCTCCCACGTGTAATTTCCGCACACTGTCGTAAGGTTGGCGATCGGGAATTGGGCTTTCGAATTGAACAACCAGAAATTAACAGAGTACTCGCCGGGGATATCCGGGATCCGCCCTTTCTCCGGCGACTGTGTAGGGTTCTGGGTGAACCAAAGGGTCTCGTGCGACGGCTCATCGAGCGGATGGTCCTCGCGCAGATGGTCCTTAGGCGGATAATCCTCGTGAGCGCGGTGGATCACGTGGCCGTCATCGTCTCGTGGGTCGCTGTGGGTCTAAGGCCAATGTTAGTTCCATTTTTCTAACCATAGACCAAATAATTCTTATGACCTCTCCATTATCTATCTTGGGCGGCTTGATGCCGCTTTCGGGCGGATCGAGCGGAGACAAAATAGACGGCACTGGTCCGGCGGTTGCAGCCTGCCCGGCGCTTGTGGTGATCGTCACGGTGGTCCAAGTGGCAGACTCCGTTTTGGTGGAAGTCTCGGTGGAGGCGTGCGCCAGCTGTTGCAGTCTGTTAGCACGATGCTTGCTATACCATCCAGGAGGAATGCCTCGGAAGGGTCGAGAGGCTGGACAATTCCTATATCCTTGATCACCTTTGGATGCTAAAACACACATTAGCATCAGCAACGTCCGGAGACATTCCAAGAGGACGAGTGAATCATAAGTCGGCAGTTCTGAGATCGACATACCATATTAACCTCAATTTCCTTGACATCGATGCCGTTGAGGTTGTTGCTCTTCTTCACGACGGCCCGTCCATTCACGATATCCGCACAAGGGAGGAGAACCACAAGGAGAAATCCGAATATGCCATGCATCCTCGCCTCGCTCTGGAGAGCTGGTAGTGCTAGTTGGTGTTGGAATTAGGGGTCGTAAGTTCTGGGAGGTTGTTTGGCAAGAGGAGCGATGAGAAGGGATACCGAAGTAAGTTGTTTTCAATATTGAATCTGGTGTTGGAAAGGAGGGGACGTAGGGCTGGGTTGATGGTTGAGGTTGTATTTAAAGGTCACACCCTAGATTCTCACTTGATGACCTCTGTCGATTTAGTCTTAGGGTGAGGTTAGTTTTGTGAATGCTATCATAACTTCTGTGTGCTTTTTTTTTGGTCTCCTCATTACTCGCATGCGACCAATTTTGATCATGGCGAGCCTGCCTAAGCAGGATTGAAGACAGGAAACGAAGAAACCACCAGACCAGGAAGTCCTCAAACTCGCTTCATCGGGGGTCACTTTCTCTAGCTCCCTAGGCTCCCCCGACCTCCGTACGCTGAGATGCCATCCCTCAATGCCCTCTTCTTCCTAGGACACAGGTGAACTTTTATCTGATAACTATGGTTACCTGAAATTTAACGACGTTCTATTGTCGGGAGAGCACTTCTCCAGGGGATATGTTAAGGTCCACCACTAAATCCCAGAAACGAGGTCCAGCTCAGAGCTAGTTACCACGCATTTTCCCTCACCGAGAGGTATGTACTCAAGGGGTCTGTCCTTGCCTTATCGCACATTTCTGCGAAAGTCGTAGCTTCGCGCGTCCACCCATGGCGAGGAATCAGGTTTGTAGATACACCAAGAAAGAGGCTCTCTCGTCGATACACGTCTCACTTGGCACTGTTGGTCCCATCATCCTGGAAGTTTACATCACCCACGACGAGGCGAGTTTAAGAACGTCTCGGGTCTAACTTCTGTGTGCTTGATACTTGCGCATACTGATAATCGCAAGGCTCCTCCTGCCCTCCGCTCTAGCCGGTCCTAAGGATATATGGCGCACTATTGAAATAACATATGAAAGCACGGGGGGAACCATCCCTTAGGCTTCGGCTGGCAGAGCCTTGGGCAAGGTGTTTGTTCGCACTGGCTGGTTCCGGCACTGGCTTCTGGAACAACTTCCGGCTATTCCGGTATTTCTCGTTCGTGGCTTTCACGCCCGCCATGTCTTCGCTTCCTTCCACCTGTTCTCGGTGACCGAGCGCTTCAGGTAGGCGAGGGGACTGGGGAGGCGTCTTCTCCCGTACTGGTCTCCGTAGCGAAGGAACTCCAGTCTATGGGTGTCCGGTTCGTCCGTTCCCAGCTTGGCCCGCCCATCGGACTTTTCATTTTCGGTCACCTCATTGTGGGCTGGACCACCGAATCTCGGCCGGCATCGCGGGCTCCTTCTGGCGAAGGGTGCAGTCTAACAAAAAAAAATTATGTTTTTTTACCCATTAATCGCGTGCGACCTATCTAGCTCCTGGCGATAACAAACTGTCCACTGTCCGACCCCGATCTTGATCAGTCAGGCGGCCCGTTGTAGGTCCTCTTTGCCCTCTCCCTAGGCCTGCTGTAGTCTAACAGTGAGCTTGGTACAAGGGGGCACTGGTGAGGCCGAGTCATAACTTGTGTAAGAGTTGATTGGTGCATGGTGTTCCAGAATTATATTAGCGTTTCTTGGCACCCCGCTATCTAACTATCTTCCTGTCTGCATAACTTTCTCGTCGCGCATCCTTTTCAAGGCTGGGGCATCTATCCACCATTGACACTATGAACCGCAACAAAGTACGTCCGTTCCCATTCTTCTCGTATGTACCCAGGCGGAAACATCATATGACTTACTACTATTATGACCCTCCGCAGAAGAAGGGCAACGGTGACCGAAACAAATACGGCAACCATAAACGCGACCGCAATGGACCTACTAAAGGTGAACGCGGGAACTACACTTCAATTACGAGTGAGAACGCGCTTTACGAGCGCTTCTACAAGGAGAGCAATGTCGTACACGAGGGGGAGTGGGAGGAGTTCTGGAGATCCCTGAAAAGGACGCTTCCGACTACCTTTAGGTTTACTGGATCCAAAGGGTTCGTTGTCACCTTCCAACGTATGGCAGACAGCGTACAGCGGAAAATTGGATCTCCGTGTGCTGACATCGGTGCAACAGACACGCTCTAACCACTCTGAAGACTCTCCAAGATGTTTTCATCCCGCATTTGAAGGGCATTGACTGGGAGGGACAACCAGTTGACCCTCCACGGCCTCTAGCATTCTACCCTGACAATCTTGGTACCACCTTCCAGTCCGTACGGAGCGTGTGCGTCCGAGGTTGATGCAGCTAACAGATCGGGTACAGCCTGGGGAATGACGACCGGAAAGTCTGTTATTCGTCGATGCCCGCCATTCAAGAAATTCCAGAACTACCTTGTCGCCGAGACCACCATTGGAAATATCTCTCGCCAGGAGGCTGTCTCAATGATTCCCCCGTTGCTCATGGATATTGAGCCCCACCACGTGGTACTCGATATGTGCGCTGCTCCCGGCTCAAAAACTGCGCAGCTCGTAGAGATGATTCACAGTGGAGAGGAGGCTGCTGTTAGCGCTGCATCGGCTGGTACCGGCTCGGCAGAGACAAACAGGGAGGGCGAGATGGGTGGAAGGGCGACTGGCCTTGTTATCGCCAATGACGCTGACTACAAGCGGAGCCACATGTTGATCCACCAGACCAAGCGTCTCAACTCTCCCAATCTGATCGTTACGAACCACGATGCAACTATGTATCCAAGTTTGCTCGTTTCCAACCCCAAAGACGAAGTGAGGCAATACCTCAAGTACGACCGGATTCTCGCTGATGTGCCTTGCTCTGGAGATGGAACCGCCCGCAAGAATTACAACGTCTGGAAGGATTGGAACCCTCACGGTGCATTCAACCTTCATGCGATCCAGGTTAGGATCTTGCTGCGCGGACTTCAGATGCTCAAGGTTGGCGGAAGACTGGTGTACTCGACCTGCTCCATGAACCCCATCGAGAACGAGGCCGTTATCCAGACGGCTATCCGCCGCTGCGGTGGCTTGGACAAGGTGGAGATTGTAGATGTCAGCGACCAGCTTCCGCAGTTGAAGCGTAAGCCAGGCCTCAAAGGCGGCTGGAGGGTTATGGACAAGGACCAACTGTGGTACTCCACCTACAACGACATTCTCACGGACGACGAAGGTAAGGAGGCTCGGGTTGGCCGAATAACGAAGAGCATGTTCCCTAGTGAAGACGGCAAAGCGGAAGATGACCCAACCAGAATTCCCCTTGAGCGGTGTGTCCGCGTATACCCTCACCTCCAGGACACCGGTGGCTTCTTCATCACGGTCCTGAGGAAGAAAGAGGAGATTCGTGCCATCGAACCCGAGGTTACCAAGCAGCAAAGGCTTGCCGAGCTCCAGCAACCCACTGGTGTCAGCACTCCCGCTGAGTCCTTCACTCCAGCTGATACATCGGAAATTGTCCCCAAAACCGAGAACATACCTGTCCTTCAGCGCGAGCAGAACGCCACTCCATCCCCTCCCCCCTCACCGGGCAAGCGCAAACTGGACTCACCAGCGCCTGCTCCAGCAGTTAAGAAGCACAAGAGGGAAGTCGATGAGATCAGTACCGCTCCAGAAACTGACGTTGATTCGACAATCATTTTACCGACAGCTCCGGAAATCTCTACTGAAGCTCCCAAGGCTTTCAACCCCCGTACCTCCACCGGAAAAAAGGGACCTCCACCAGAGGAACCTTTTAAATTCCTTCCCCACGACCATGAGGTCCTTCAGCGTATTTACGCCTTCTATGGCCTGTCCGAGCGCTTCCCAAGAACGTGTTTCATGGTCCGAAATTCCGAGGCTCTTCCCGTCCGTGCGATCTACTTCACATCACATCTAGCGAAGAAGATCCTCCAGTCCAACGAGGGACGTGGTGTCAAGTTTGTTCACTGTGGGGTCAAGGCTTTCATGAAGCAGGATGTCCAGTCTCCCGAGGTATGCCCGTGGAGGATTCAGAGCGAGGGTCTTAGCATCGTGGCACCATGGATTGGCCCGGAGCGGGTGGTGCACGCTACCAAGAAGGAAACCGTGCACACCCTTCTCCGCGAACTCTTTCCCAAGGTCGGAGGGCGAATCAAGGAGGAGGGCGAGTCCAAGGGAGATAATGCGGTGGAGATCAAAGGGGAGGGGCTGAAGGAAGAGACCGCAAAGGAGGTGGAGGTCGTTGAGGAAGTGAAGGAGGCCAAGGTTCCTGTCATGACCATCGGTGAAATCGATGAGCAAGTCAGCAACCTTGGTATGGGCTGCTGTATCCTCAAGGTAGCCAAGTCTCCCGGCGAGTTTGACGACGAAATGATCCTGCCGTTGTGGAAGAGTCGGTTCAGCTGCAATCTGATGCTCCCTAAAGACGACCGGAAGTGAGTATCTGTGTGCCAGCTTCGATGTGATGGATATTAATCTTTCCGCGTGCTTAGGGCTATGCTGTTGCGGCTGTTCAATGATAATTCCGATATCAAAGACTCGACAAACAAGAATCACCATTCTCATCGGGATGCAAATGTGGCGGCTAAGCTAGCAAAGGCTGCAGAGGTGGATGCAGGTTCTGAGGAGGTGGAGGCAGGTTCCGAGGAGGTTGACGCAGAGATGGCTGACATGAACGTCAAGATCGAAGAAATAGTTGAGGCGTAGATACAGACGGTGTACGTTTTTACGTAAGAGTCACTCGGTGGGAAAGTTTGATGTGTTTGCTTGAGAAAATACTGCTAAGAGGATTTCTGAGGACATTGCCACTAACAAATGAGCTACAACTTGAAACTCCAACATGCTACGTTCCCTCCAACCAACTCCAACAAGTAAATGTAGCTAAAAGATTCCCGTTTAACTGCCGCTACATCAAGAAATGGATCCATATCCCCTCCACATTGATCGGCGCTCTCGCCAATCCCACCCTTCCATCCGTGCCCACCCTCAACGCGACCTCAAGTATGCCGGCGCCTCTCTCGGTAACCATCTGTTTCTCCGCCTCGAGCGTTGGCTCTTCGACAAATACCCACGGCTTAACCAACCCAGGCACCGCCACTGGTGCGTCCACCGGCAGCCTCGTGGTTCCAAGCACCCTAATGGGCTGCGTATCCATAATGGACGAGTACAACTCGATGTATCCCTCCACCTTCGCCTTCGGAACCAGTACGGTTAACTGGGCGATTCCTAGTGCGCCACTCGGATGGGTTGTCCCTTCCATGTCAACCCTCAGGTTCCTCTCAGTCACATCGTGACACCAAAACGGGATTTCCCCCCTGCGATTCGGCGGCGGTGACCACGGCGGCGGCTTCGCGGTGCTCTGGTTCACCGGCACGGTAACCTTCCACTTGACCTCCTTGCCATCCCCCGCTCGCTTCATACCGTCTTCCGTCGGGAAGGCATAGTCGATAGCCAGGCGTCCACTGTGCTTGTTGATCCGTCCACGCAAACCGGTGTAATCAAATTCTCCAGGAGACGTGAGCGCGAAATCGGCGAAGCCGTAGTGCTTCGCGCCCCAAGGGTGCCCGCGGCGGTGAGAGGGTGAGCCGTTGGCGAAGGCGACGAGTTCGAGGTACGTGCCGTCCTGGAATACGATCAGCTTGTTTTCGGTTCGGCCGTCGTTGTGGCGTCCTCCAGGTGTAATCGTGAAGTTATCGGTCAGCCAGGAGGGCGGCGACTCCAGGTCGTTATACGGCAGCAGGATCACCACGTGATCGATCTGGGCGGGGGCCATGGATGGAGTGTGGTGCGGTGGGTTTAGTCGGATGTCGGATGTTTCGTTTCGAAGATGTGAGGGAGTGCTTTCGGACAAGCTGACTGGGTAGAGCTGGAACGGTGTGACCTGAATAGGCTCTTCTTACTATTCCGTCCGCCTGTTTATGACCTGCTTTGCTTTTCTCTCACGAGACCTGTCCGTCTCTTCAGTGCCCGTCCGCACAGAGCTACATAAACTCTGTCCGTTCCCCTCTCGCGACGCAATATCACTCCCCGCTGATGCCACCGGAAGATGCAACTTTCAACACGGATGACGACATGGTGGCGATTCGCTCTTAACTTGAACGCTGCCCGATGCTGGCGGATGGAGATTGGACGGAGCTTTCCCTCCATCTAGCTCCCATCCCACTTCATCGCCAGTACGTTACGTTGGTCGTTCGCTCATTTTCCCGCCGCCGGTAGATGCAGATGAGTAGAGTACACGTAGTATAAGCGTGGTGTTCCGGCCCAGCACTGCTCCCACCCCATATTGTTTCTCAGGCTAATAGGACAAGAAATATCATCACTCCATCGTGCACGGAACCGTCTCAATGGCTGCTTGGGAGATGTCTGTCGTGCGGACCAGATACGTGGTTTCTGTGCGGTTGGTTTGGTGTTGTGTGATCACGCCTTCTCCCTGGCTTCTTGCGCAACCACGGCCAACAGTACATATGTACCAACGCAGTGTGTTGTCCACATTCCATATCCAACGTCGATATACAATCCCAAATAACCTGTGCATTCCCCATACGTGTGCAAGAAACATGCCAACATCTTGGAGATAAATTCCATGCTTTTTCTTAATTGCAAACGAGAGACGACGCATGAAGTTAACAATTACTTACCTGCTGCCACTACTCGAAGCGGGAACCGGGTTGTCGGCTAGAACAACACCGAATGTCGCTGCCCTTCACGTCTGGACACATCACGAACGGCGAGGAGTGGCGGGCATCGCTCACCCCGCTGGGCTGCGGCTTGTGGCATCGGGTGCTCGGAGAGCTGGTATGGCGTGGACGGGCGACACTGTACAGCAGTCACTAGCAGTATACAGTCGTGGGTCAAGCTGGCCGCTGTGGAGAAGATAAAGTAACTCCTCTCGCTGTCCACGGCTGGATTACTATTCATGCACGCTTTCCCCGGCGCAAGAGTGCACGACATATTGGATCCGTTGGAAAAAATGACGGGGAAGGAATAGAGTATTTGTTGGTGCGCCGATTTCCAGGAATCTCGATTGCTTTCGGGTATGAAGCATCTTTGGGACTTTAGATGTGTGGCTTCCATTTGCGGGACAGCCGCAGCATGTAGTTAAGACTGCATTATTCTTTGCGGATAGTACTACAAGTGGGATGGTATTCGAGGGGGATGTTGGCGACCTTGATTGTGAGAACCGGATGAACTTTGACGATCCAGTGAAGGGCAACATACTGTTGGGAGGATAGAATTTTTTGCTGCTAAATATTAGATTAGATATTGATCCAACTTTTTTCTTTGTTTCTGCTACACGGTCACGATAACCGTATGCCCGCCGCGGCGGCCATGTGTGGTCCACGAATGAGCGGCGATGATGTAGGAGTGACGAACACGTGATGGTTACATAACTAAGTTGCTCAGCTTGCACGGGAGTTGCCGCACAAGGGTCCTCATTGTCCCTGAGCTCCGATCTACATCTATGTATCTATCATCCACACGCACATCCGCCCCACAAAGACCACCACCAGAACAATGCTCCCTGTCAACCCCTACTATGCCCGCCAGCAGCTTCTCGTCGAATTGTCTCCCCCCCCTCTCTGGCTATGCGTTCATTCCGCTAATGCCCGGTAACTAGTGCGAGTCTCCAGCAGACAGCTCCGCGTGGGATACACATAACGCTCTCCCCCTTGGCGCCGACAAAGAACTGGCACGGCGTCTTCTTCCCTCGCCGCGGCTCCTACTTCGGCGCCATCATCCGCTTCACCATCAGCTTCGACTCTCCATCGCTCGTGCCTGAGGTGCACTTCCAGACACGCGTTTTCCATCCTCTCGTCGACCGCACCACCGGCCGCGTAGCGCTCTCAGGCAACGGCAAGGTGATCTCCGAGCTCCTCGAGGAACTGAAGGCTGCGTTCGAGAACGATGAGGTGCTGGACCGTTTGAGCGTCGTGGGGGTGGCGGATGAAGACGCGTGGAAGAGCTGGAACGGACGCCGTGAGGGGACGGGTGGATGGACGGAGAGGGTCGCGAAGTACGTTAAGGCTAGTCAGGATGAGGATAAGCCCAACAAAGTGGAGGAAGTCGTGCTGTTGAGAGGGAATCTAGGGGATGTTGAGCAAGGTGCTGTGTCTAGGATTCGGGGGTCCGTGGGTGAGCGGTTGAGGGAGAGGGGGATCAAGGTGCGGGAATATTAGCCGTAGATTCGGGTTATCGATGATGTGAGTGAGCGGCGAGCCGGAGCTATTGAGCGGTCAGCTAGATGGGGTGTTTTTTTTGGGGGCGTTTTTTTGGATGTTCGCTTTATGTGAGGATGTCTTGCCTTGCAAGTCTAGATTGATTTCGAGGGTGATATATCAAGTCCTTTGCTTGGTTTGTTATGAATATGGGTGCTTGGATGCTCAAAGTACTTGTGCCTACTCACTTAGTCACATTTTATAGCGGAACTGCTGTTTGTTCCTCCCTGTCCGACCTCCACCGCTGCTCTCACCCCACTGCCATCACTTCTCAGGTCAGCTGCTACACCTCCTCTCACCCTCCCTCGGAATTTTGGAAGCTTGCCTTTTTGTTCCACTTTCTTGGTTCTCCTACTTTGTCTCTTGGTTATTTGACTCTATTACAGCTCTTCAGTCCGAGAGCATTCTTCTTCAGTCAATGGGTATTCTCCAAATACTCGCTACAATCACACAATTGCTTCTCACCGGTGTCAAGTATCTCATCCACCGCTCCACCATCCATTCTTGGATCCTCCGCCCTCTTCACTGTCTCCTCGACTGCTTCCCCTTCCGTCCCTCGCAGTGGCTGACGGACACGGAACTGGGCGACCTCGACCTCGACCTGGAGTGCAACGATTTCTCCTCCGAGTACTCGGTTTCGGTCAAGTCCCTGGTTCAAATATGACGGCTACCACGCACCACTACCCGGAAAACTTCACGGGTACCTCCTTAGGGGGACATAAGGGCATCACGCCTTCCTTTGGATCCGTCTCGAGTCGATATATGGCTCCACACCGTTCTACAGCGGTGAGACCTCGGGTCATCGACTACGGCGGAGGGGTGGCGGATCCTGCTTTCATAGCTGAGTTGGGGGCTATCCGCCCGGGGACACCTCAGATGGATACTCGGCCCTTGGACTTCCGGCCTCCCCTAGTTCAACAGCAGCAGCAGTACGGAAACATGTTCCCTTCGGAGTCGACATATCGCTCGACGGACCCCCAGTTCAGCAGCACGCGAAGCCGGTATGGTAAGGCCCCACAGGCCCCAAGGAGGACGAGTTCCACTCGGCACGCATTGCAGAGGAGCGAGACTATCGACGGACGCAAGTCGAATTGGGAGAGTAACGAGTGCAGTTCCAGTGGATATATTCCTAATTTGGACGGCACAAGCGATATACCTGAGCGGAGGAAGAGTTATGCTGGAAGCCGTGGAATGGGTTGGTTACAGAGGCCGGAGAGGAAGGACTTCGAGAGCAAAACACCCCCTCTACCTCCTCCGGAGCTGGAGACGACGAAGGAGAGGGTTCTGGTGCGGGATCGTGCATCCACAGATCCGGGAACACCCGTAACCGTAGGTGCTACAGCACGCGGAAACTTCGACATGAAGCGAGCAGTCTCCTCCGGAAGCAGGTTCAGAAAGGCGTTCAACAAGGGTACAGACAGTCCCATCGAGGAGGAGACTTTCGACCATGATGCGGTGAATAAGGTGAAGAAATGGAAGAAACGAGTCTTTTCGAAGGACTTTTTCAAGGGTGATGGGAAAGGCCAAAGGCTATCTGATCGGAAGAGCAGTTTGTCCACCCCTACGGAGGACACGGAAGTTTCCACCTCGACTTCTAGTATCGTATCGGATTGCTCGAATCACACTGTCATCACAAGGCATTCGGTGAAATCGGTGAAATCTCGGGGTTCGTCGGATACAGCCGCAAGCCAGGCCGCATCGACAATCGAAGAATTCCAAGTTGATGGAGTAGGTTCCGCGCCGACGGATGAAGATGCGACGGGGAAAGTCTTCAGTGACAGTGTCGTCGGGATGATTGACGGGAAAGTGGGACTCAAACATAGATACCGATGCGGGCAACAGTGGAAACCACCGATGATAACCCTAAATATACAAGTGATATCTCCCGTCGACCGGATGCCCGTCGTGGTGAGCCCAGACAACGAGATCTGGGTTGCTGTAGTATTGCAAGGAATGGTGGTGGGCGAAATCGATAGACCTGGTGTTGCTGGCAACACTAGTGGAATCGGGTTGGATGTTGGGATCTTATTGGATATTTCGTGAGGCCCTCTTCGGATCTCGAGAATTCTGGCACTAATGTTTGCAGATCGTACACTTCACCGGAGTGTTTCGAAGAGATGAAACGTGAGGCTAAACGTCTGGTCGAAACGATGGAGACATGGAGGGATCGAATCGCGATTATGACCTTCTCCTCGCCAAGCGTTGCGAAACGAACATCTACTCCACGAGGGTACGCCGGCCTCAGAGTATTGAATTCATCGGGAAGCGTTGCGAAGAAGCGCTTGTTCGAGGATATATCAAACCTGCAGCCGGGCCTCAGCGCGGACCCATCGAGACGTGATGTCGCAACAGCAGTGAGGGCCGCCGTCAAGGCGCTGCAGAGCATGCCGGTGGATACCAGCAAGCACGGTTTGAAGAGATCTGGGCACCTGTTCTTGATCACCAGCAAACTCGATATCGGAGATATCGAGGGAGACTCTAGGGGGGTCAAGATCCATGTCCTCGGCGTTGGTCCAATCTTTAACCCTAACAGTGCGATGGGAGGAGAAGGGTGGTGTGCGGCAATGTCATCTCCACTCGAAATGCTATACGGTCCAAGGCTCAGGAAAGTCGTCGCAGATGGGATCGACATACCCGTAAGCAAGCCTCCCGGTACAAACGACGTCAAGACCATCGTTGATCTCCTCCGGATGGGAGTCGATGTGGGATCTATTTCGAGCTGCGATTTGTTTTTCTATCCCGGTGAGGGATGCAGGCTCAAGGGCGTCCTCGGAGACATGTCGTTTCCAAGGCTGCTTCCAGGTGAACGCAAGTGTTTGGTAGTGAAGTTGGAGGTTGGGAGCCTGCCAGGCTGGGACTGCGAAAATTTGGACTCTCAGAGAGCAGAACGACAGCTGGAAGCTACCCTTGGGGAGCTTTCCAGCAACCTTCTTACGGCGGAGGCCACCTATGAACACTCACACCTTGGCACTCCGGACACCAAGATCACTTCCAAGCGTACTGTGGAGATCGCGAGGTACGAAGAAGGCTGCGTTTGGGGTCGCTCAAAGCTGGATATGAACCTCGATGTCTCCACATACCATCAATTCGCCGCCGATGAAGGCATGAGTTTGTCAGATAAGGCACGTGTGAACTCTGTGCTAGTGCAAGTGCTCGCCGACCACCATTCCTCCGCTCGCGCGGCTCGACAGGCCGTAGAGCAGCTCCGACATCATGTTGATGCCCCAGCGGTTCTTCGGGAATTGGGCTATCAGGTCTATCTAGAGAACCGTTTTGGACTTAGGCGCTCCAAGATTGACGAGAATCCCGACATGGAAGCCTATTCCATTCGGATGATGGAGTGTTTTGAACGCAGCTTGTCAGCCGACGATTCCGACACCGTGGCGGGTAAGCCAAGATCTGTTCTGCGAGAGTACGATGCTGCTGGCTCAGATCTGTCGATGGACGGTGGAGGCGACGGCGAGGTTGGTTCGCAGAGTGACTCGGAGCTGTACAATACATCTCCCCGCCGCACGCAGGGCCAGATCCAACGACATCGATGCCGAAGTCCGGACGAGGCGAAGAAACTGTGGATACGATTAGGAAGCGGCTTCGACGACGAAGACCTCGGTACTTTGAGTCCGGAGGAGGATGAAGTCAATGCACTTTATTCTCCGGCCGACATGGTCGGGAGACGCAATAATGTTAGTCGACAGACGCTCATTACCTTGAGGAATGTGAAAGAGACGGACTTTTCGCCATGGATTTTGTGAGAGGTTTTTGCCACGGTGTTACAGCCGTCTTTGGTGCTGCGTCTAATTCTGATTCTGCTAGGAGGTTTTATCGTGTGTTTTTGGGTGTTACGGGTACTTTTTGGCTGTCACGTTTAACAGGACTCTTTTTTTTTGTGTTTGTTTCATGTTTGTGCTATCAGAGGCTCGGGGTTCGGTGCTGATCACGGTGGGACAGCTTTGTGCATTGTTTAAGAGCTTAGGTTCATAGTTACTCCCCAGAAGTTGCAGTTCTTTTAGCAGTCAGATATCAAGAACCATTTCTTAGACGAATCCCATCATGCGTGATCCCCTAGATGTGACTACACGATGTCGATCCAACCTTTCTACGCCACATGACATCCGAACGGGTCGACTGCCCGCCACCAAAGCGACTGCGCCTCAACAGCTTACGAGTCCCCGCGTACAAGCGGCAACAATTACTACTTAAAAACCACCTCACCTCAATCTTCTCTCTCTCTCACTCCACGCCACACATCCCTCACTCCCTGACGTCGTCGCTCAATCTCCCTTGCGCAAACCACCTCACAGCCAATCCCATAAGTAAAAAGAACCATCATAATGGATAACGAACACAAAGCTCCTCCTCCTGGCGTAAGCTCCCTCCTCCTTCCCCATCTCGCTTTCTAATAACTGTCCACTGACTTGTCTGCCACAGTACGGGGCCCCAGCACCGCAATACCCTCCACAGGCCGCCTACTATGGGCCCCCACAAGGACCCCTGCCGCAAGGCCCACCAGGCAACGCGGGCTACTACGGAGACCCATCGCAGCAACAACAGCAGTACTACGGCCCGCCGCCACAGGGTGGTAACTATGGCCCGCCGCCGCAGCAGATGCAGTACCAGCAGATGCCTCCGCCGATACGCGGGGACGGACGGAGAGACATCAGTAGTGGTGCGGGCGGACTCTGTGCTGGTTTCTGCGCCGCACTGATGTGCTGCTGCTGTCTGGATGCAATCTTCTAAGAGGGCGGCTAATCGGCTGTTGACGTTTGGCCATGGGTTCGGGAGGGTTTTTTTTCCCTCGTTCTTTCGCTAGTTGTGTGTAGTGCGTTGGGTGTGTGTGTGTTGATTTGGAAAGGGACGCGCGGCTGGCTCACTTTTTTTTGACTGCGCTTTGGCTTGGAGGAATCTGAACGGCGGACTGGGGGACTCTGAGCGGCGGCTGGATAAGGTCTTACAACTATTAATTGATCTTCCGAGGAGCGTTCTCTTCTAGCCCGAATACCTTGTTATTTTCCCCTGTAAAGGAGTACATATGGTATGTAGGCGTCGAACCAAATCCCTATCTATGTCCACCGAAGGACGTGTCGCCCAGCAATTGCTAGCGTCTGATGTCAGCAAAGTGCCATCTGAAACTCGACGGAAGTAATTTATTCGAATAGATAGTCTACATACAATTGCAACAGCCCTGCATGATTGGCGCCGGTTTTTTATTTATTTATTTATTTATCCGTAATTGCGTGCGACCCTTTTAAATCATGGCGATGTACACACTTTTCTCGCTTCCCGTCCACTGTCCAACCCGAAGGCGGCCCATGACTTTTCGGGCCCTCTGGACGTGCATCCTTGAACTTGCCAGACGGGGATGGTTGGGATGAGTGATGCTATGTGCAACAGCGAAACACCTGCGATAGAGTCCTCCCACTCCACATGCGATGGCGATCCAATAGATAGACCGTCACATCTCGCCACACACATTCCCGCTCAGGAAACCATTTAAGAATTACCGATAAAGCCATAATTGTGGACGGTACTTCAAGACCCAGGGTCCATCAGTCGGGCTGTTCGCGGGCACTCGTTTGTCGGAAGGTCGCCATTTCCTCCGCCCTTGCGATACCACCCATTGCTCGGGCTCTGGATGGCGGCGGAGAAACGCGGTCACTCGGCATCACTCGTGTAGTAAAGCCTTCAGCGCAATTTTGGGGCCGACTTGGGTTCCGAGACGGGTGTGGGTATATAATGGACACAGCCGGGTAACCAGAGTAACTGCTGGACGATTGTGAGTTCGCGCTGATGAACAAGCCGGTCAGTGGTCAAGTCATAGGTAGTCGCTTTGGACCTCCTGTTGGCTGGATCCCGACTTAATCACATGGGTTCTAGACTATCGAGTGCCTGGTGATGACTTGAAGTGCCTCGTGTATGTAGCGCCCGCGGACTGAAGTAACGTAATAACCAGGTTCCTTTTAATACTGCGCGCCGCTCTCCGACATGCATGTTTCATCCATCCAAAATCCTACAACTCCCTTTCACGGAACTTCAACAAGTAGCCATGCTACGAACAACCGCACCACGAATTCTGCGGCCTTTGCGCCCATTCTCCTACAGCACCAGCTGGAGCACCACCACCAACGCCGATACTGGTGCCGTCGACCGTCTCAGCCCCGCCGGTGGTGCTCCTGGCTCACTTGGGGAAGGCACTAGCGTATGTTTTCTTATATAAATATCTTTCTGTCGCTCGTGACCTCAGGCAGGGGGGAAGGGGCTGACGTGATGTAGGTACATGTCTTGTCTGGGGAATGTAGACCTCGCAGGTCTCGGCGCATCTCGGGGGAATGAAGCCACACAAGTCGAAGCTCATGACACAAGCGGAACGCGACGATGCCGCGTTGATGGCGAAGCTGGAGGAGATGGTCGCGGGTGACGGAGGCGCCAGCGGTGTCGAGTACGAAGCCGGCAATCCGGCGGACATGAAGAGGGCTGTTGGGAGCAATATGTTCAGGGTTATCTGAAGGGGGAAACCCAAGGAAAGAAACTGTAAGCTATGTATGTGCGGCACATTGTGGGGACTGTGACATGTGGCTTGTAGAGAGATGGATCGTGGTGTTTTGCTTAGCGTGCTTCACATGCAAATGGCGAGCCGAGGAAAGCCGCCGCCCCTCAGTAAGCTCGGCCCAGGTGAAAGCTCGGTATTTTCACACGCGAAATCCCCGCCACCCCCCTCTTGCTCACCCCTCCGCCAGCCAGCCAAATAGAGATGCAGAATTTCAAAGGCTGTAAGATCATCGATCACAAGGAACAATAATAAGGCAAGGGCTCGGCAACGCGAGAACGTGGTCAATATTTATATGTATCTTGGTCTCCCGGAGTCCCGGCAAATTTATTGTTCCGCTTGTTCACTCATCCACGCGTTCCTCCTTGACATCTTCTCGTCCTCGCTATCAACATCTCTCATTAGAATACAGAAATGGAGCCTCTTCCCATCCCCGAGAAGACCTTCACCCTCGAAGAGGTATGTCTGCCGTTCTTCCGCCGCCAGTCCATCTCTAACGTTTGAAGGTTGCGAAAAACAACACCGAAGACTCCCTTTGGGTCATCATTGACAGTCTAGTCTACGATGTCACCGAATTCGCACTTGGCCATCCCGGCGGAGCCCACGTCCTCCTCCAAGTGGCAGGCACAGATGCCACACGCGACTTCTACTCTATGCACCGTCACGAAGTGCTCGGCAAGTACCACAGCATGATCATCGGTCGCATCCACAATAAGACTCCTCAAATTGTTGCGCGCGGGATCGGCGAGCTCTCGACAGTGCCCTATGCGGAGCCCACATGGCTCATTCCCGCGTTCAAGAGCCCGTACTATAACGAGTCGCACCGGAAGCTACAGAAGGAAATTCGGGTCTTTGTTGATACCATCTTGCGGCCAGAGGCGCTGCGGATCGAGGAGGCCGGAATATACCCTAGCCAAGAGTTCTTCCTGAAGACGGCGGAGCTTGGGATCACGCCTATGCGGCTGGGTCCTGGCAAGCACCTGTTGGGGCGAAAGCTGTTCAGCGGCGTCAAACCGGAGGAGATGGACTACTTCCACGAATTGATCCTGAACCAGGAGATGGCATTGACGCACAGTCGCACGTGCAACGACGGCTTCGGTGGCGGCGTGGTTATCGGTCTGCCGCCAGTCTTGAACTTCTGCGCGAACAAGAAGCTGCAGAAGGAGGTCATAGATGAAGTGCTTGGTGGGAGGAAGATGATCGCGCTCGCAATCACCGAGGCGTTTGGTGGCAGCGATGTCGTCAATGGACTCCGGACGACGGCGGTTAAGAGCGCGGATGGAACGCACTACGTCGTTAATGGCACCAAGAAGTAAGCTTACCCCGTGCTGTCGCGCTTGGGCCCGGAGCTAATCGCTCTGTTTCCAGGTGGATCACTAACGGCTGCTTTGCGGATTACTTCACCACCGCCGTCAAGACGGACAAGGGCCTGAGCGTTCTGCTCATCCGCCGCGGCGAAGGTGTCGAGACCACCCAGATCAAGACCAGTTACTCGAGTACCGCCGGAACGGCCTTCGTCACCTTCGACAACGTCAGGGTCCCCGTCGAGAACATCCTCGGTAAGGAGAACCAAGGCATCAAAGTGATCCTCTCCAACTTCAACCACGAGCGTTGGGTCATGACCTGCGCGGTCGTTCGGGCTACCCGCCTGATCATCGAGGAGTGTCTGAAATGGACCAACCAGCGCCAAGTCTTCGGCCGCCCGCTCATCTCGCAGCCCGTCATCCGTGCGAAGCTAGCGCGCATGATCGCGCTCAACGAGAGTTGCCAGGCGTGGCTCGAGAACGTGACCCACCAGATGTGCTATATGACGTACGCTCAGCAGAGCACGCTTCTCGCGGGACCGATCGCGCTCCTGAAGGCCTTCGTCACTCGAGCCGCCCACGACGTCGCCGACGATGCCGTGCAGATCTGGGGGGGCCGTGGGTTGACCAAAGGAGGCATGGGGAGGGTTATAGAGGTTTGTTCTTCCTTTCCCTCCGCTCTAGATCGTTTGGAACAATGGCTAATACGTGGGCAGAATTTCCAACGTTGCTACAAGTTCGACGCCATCCTGGGCGGCAGCGAAGAGATCCTCGCGGATCTGGCAGTCAGAATGGCCGTCAAGGGCGGTATTAGGTCTGTGCTGTAGATGTGGAACTTGTTTTTCGACGAGTTGATACCCCACGCAGTACCCATACACTAAATTTAATTTTCTTTCCCTTCTTCTGTACTAGTGCTATGTATATATTGATCATCGATGTAACGTCTCGTTTCTGGGGGATTTGATATGGCATCGGACTATCCTCTTGCGATGTGCAACCTGGTGAGGCGGAGCAAGGTTTGCCCATGCTATTGCCAGGCAGTGCGGTGCGCAGTATTAAAGGCGCAGCAGTCCACCGCATTCTTACGCCCTCAACCTCGGAGTAGAGGATCTCGATCTCATGCTGCCGAGCTTAACACGGAACGCCGGAACGCCGAAACACGGGCCGAATGCTGTTTCTGGTTTTCTAGAATAGGGCTGCGTGGGACAACACGAAACCCGGGCGAGCTGCAACTGACCACTCCCTCCGAAGCGACCTGAAACGAACCGGAGCGGACTGGGCGAGAATGGTGAGAACAGCAAGGGGACTGGAATGGCGGTTGGCTGGTGCCGTTTCATGCCGGGTAATTATTGCACTGGAGAGTAGTCCAAATATGGTGCGGTCTGGAGCCGGGCTGAAGCTCTGGCAGGTGATTGCAGGTGAGGCCGCTGCGATGCGCATGTTTCATGGGTTGCGGTGGAAAGCCGGGAGGGACAGCATATCTAGCACCGACGGATATTCAGGCAGCGATATCGTGCCCCCTAGCCCTCCCCAGCCTTTTACATACCCACTGGATCCAAGTCTGTACTCAGACCAGGGTGCGGAATACGGGGGAGAGTACTCGCGAAGGAAAAGACTTGCCGAGGGAAACCGACGTCAGTACGTACCAGGCCGACGGCTGGTGCTGGATTCCCGGCGATTGGCATCCCAAACGGCATTCCCACTGCTAATCCGACGGGTGTTCCTAGCTTCGTCTCGGTGGCCTCACTGGGAGCACCGGCACCTTCCCGGGCTTCGGCGGAATCGCTGGCGGCACCGGCGGTCTCGCCGGGTTCTTGAGCGGCCTCGGTGGCGGCAGCAAGGGGCTGGGCGGTTTTTCGGGCGCCGTAGCTGCCGCCGCGCGCATCACCGCCCGCGCGAAGGAGTGATCTGAGCATGAAATTCGCCATCGGCGGGTATTCACAGGGTGTAAACTCCCCTCTCCCCTTTCGTCCTCCGCTATCCTACGATCACTGCTGACAAAAGCGCGCAGGCGCAATGGCGGTCCACGGTATGAAGCTCAGCGATGGCCTTCGGTCGCGCATCGCCACCATCGCCGCCTTTGGCTCGTACACGAGCATTGCCCATCAGCGACACTACTGATGTGTACAATAACCGCAAGTCTGGCGACCCCGTGTGCGGCGGCGGTGCCAGCTTTATGGCGCATCTTGGATACGTTGGAGAGCCTGCTGATTGGAGGATCGTATGATATATATGTATATATATAACTTTTTTCATTAACTAATCGCATGCGACCTATCTAGATCATGGCGAGACGCACAACCAGTTCCCGTCCACTGTTTAACCCGAAGGCGGCTCGTTGTCTCCGCCCTGGTCGGCTCCTAACATATGAATCCTACCCCTCCTCACTCTTAACCACATTCACTCCTCCAGAAAGCTCATCATCCATCTCCTCCGCCTCCTCACTCCCCTCCTCCGCCTTCTCTTCTAGTTCCTTGAGTTTCCCTCGGACATCTCGCTCTGGGTATCCTCCTCAGTCGTGTCTGGTATCCGTCGCCCCACATCAGTGGTGGTGAGGAAGCCAAGGATCGCCTGGCTGTACCGCTATGTAGTCGGCGAAAAGATCGCGGATCATGAACCGAATTTTAGCTACCCGTGTCTTTCCACACTTCCGCCCCGCAGGATCTTCTGCTCGGAATTACAGTGGAGGCAATTCTCGAAAAGGTGCTCCCGGGTCTGGATCCGGTACGAGCACCACCAGCACTTGGCTGTGTGTCTGCTCTTCGTCCACTTGAGGTACTGGCCAGTGAGACAATTACTGGACTTCAACTGGTAGAATCTGTTGCTCTTCGCCGGAGCTAAGTCCGGTTCCTGGCACACCTCTTCCGCTGGCAGTGCTGCTGCTACATATGGTGTACAACGACAATATAAGAATCAGGGAGGCGTCGCGCCCGAGTGTCGTCCTGTGATTCCCAGCTGCCTCGTGTCGTAGCCCAAGTTGGAGTGTAACGAATTCGGCCCCCTAATTCGGTAGTTAATCCGTCGTGGTGTAGTGGTTAGCATTGGTCGCTTTCATCGATTCAAGAAGTTTTCTTGAGAGATAGTGCCGACTAGACCCGGGTTCAATTCCCGGCGACGGAATTAATTCTTTTGTTCTTTTTTCCTTAAGAATTCCTTCCCTAGGTCTTAGTGAAAGCGAAGGAGCTCCCTGTTTTGTTTTGTTTTATCCAGCTCTGCTGCTACTGTCTCGCCGCCACGCTTCGACCGGCCCCCCGCCGCCCCCAAGTGATTGATGGTCGACACCAAGCAGTACCCGTACTTTAACCCGGTCTACGGATAGTCAAATATCTTGCAGAAACCCCCATAGCCGATCTCGGACTGCGACTGCGGGAGACCGAAGTTCGTAAGGTACGTACGTTTGAACGCTAGGGAGCCCTCAAAACTAGTTAGCAACTGGTCACTGCTCCTGTAGCTCCGGCAGCGCCGGGTGTGAAATGGCCGTACATCGGAATAACTCTACGGGCCGGCACAGGAACCCGATCACCCTATTCGATAATGGAAGTTACTAGGTACAGTATTGCCGTGTCCGCTATCTCTAAAAGTTTTAGCCGATGCGCGGATCCACCTATGCTGTCATTGTGTCGGCGCGCTTCGACTGGCCCCGCCGCCCCCCGCCTCATTCCTTGGCGGAACCTGACTGGTGGATTAAAATGTCAGCTCTCCCGACAGTGGCTGGAGCTCTGCGCTGAAGTATTGTGGCGAGTGCTCGTCTTTTGGGCAGCCATTGCTTCTTCCTCGGCCTACAGTGACAGCATGTAGACGACGGTTCTTCCTCAAATCAGCGCCGTCGCGGAAATTGGGCTTCCTTCATTCCTTCTTCCCCCCGCTTCTCCACCACCAGCTACCTATCCCCCGTTCTCGACACGACTCCTCCGCTTCCGACCCCGCGACGCAATGGATCCCTTCACATACACGCAGAACCCGTCGCGGGTGATCTTCGGCAGCGGCACGCTGAAACAACTTCCCGAGGAGCTCACCCGGCAGGACCTCAGCAAGCCGCTGCTCCTGACCACGCCCGGGCAGGTTTCCCTGGGAGAGGCGGTCAAGTCGTTGCTGAGCGGCTTTACCGTGGCCGGTATCTTCTCGCAGGCGACCATGCACACGCCCATCGAGATCACGGACAGGGCACTCGAGTACATGGAGTCTACTGCCGCCGACTGCCTCATCTCCATCGGCGGAGGCTCGACCATCGGTCTGGGCAAGGCCATGAGCATCCGCACCGGCCTCCCTCACATCTGCGTCCCCACCACGTACGCCGGCTCGGAGATGACGTCGATCCTGGGCGAGACAGCCGCCGGCGTCAAGAGGACGCGCAGCGACCCTAGGATCCTCCCAGGCACCGTCGTCTACGACGTCGACCTGACCATGACTCTCCCCGCCGGCATGAGCAGCACGTCCGGCGTGAACGCCATCGCACACGCCGTCGAAGCCCTCTACGCGACCAACGCCAACCCCCTTACCTCCCTACTTGCGCTCGAGGGTATCCGAGCGCTTGCGACCGCGCTTCCGCAGATTGTGGCGTCACCGCGGTCGGCGGAGGCGCGCCAGCTGGCGCTCTACGGTGCATGGCTCTGCGGGTCCTGTCTCGGCTCCGTCGGGATGTCGCTGCACCACAAGCTCTGCCACACGCTCGGCGGAACCTTCAACCTCCCGCACGCGCAGACGCACACCATCGTGCTGCCGCACGCGCTCGCGTACAACTTCCCGGGCCTCAAGCCAGACGTGCAGAAGCGCCTCGGCGACGCGTTCCCGGAAAGTAATGGCGACCCGATCCGCGGCCTGAACGTGCTGCTCGAGAAGCTCGGCGTCGAGAGAGCCCTCAAGGCCTACGGAATGAAGGAGGAGGATGTCGACAAGGCCGCCGACTTGGCCGTGGCTAACCCCTACGCCAACCCGAGGAAGGTCGAGAGGGGCGGTGTTCGGGAAGTTATCCGGAGAGCGTGGGCAGGGGAGCCGGCGAAGCAGGACTTGTAAATGCTGAAGTACCTAGTGCCATTTTTGTACAATAATCTGTGGAACCTCTGGATTGATGCATCATGTTTTCAGCCCCGTGAGAACCGATTATCAGTCGAAAGTTCAGGGCAGTGGAGGAGGACGGGCAGAGCTAGTTACGGATGCCAAGCAACGTTGAAATGATATCAGCGGCTTCATGGTGTAGTTGGTTTATCACATGTGTCCAACACACACAAGGTCCCCCAGATCGAGCCCGGGTGAAGTCAGATTGGTCCTCTCTATTTTTGTTCCTCCCGTCCCAGACTCTGCAGACAGCTCTTTTATTCACGATAGTACACCAGCCACTAGGTATCGAGTCCGAAGCCCGCCCAGCTCCTCAGATGTCCTTCCTATCCTCCTTGTCTAGCACGATGCCTTCGGGGAAATCGATCGTGACGTCCTTCCACCATACTCCTAAACTGTACGGCTGTACCTTCGGAAACTCGACGCCGTCGGCCCACTCTCCATCGTCCATGGCGCCCTTTGCCCACACGCCGCCAGCGGACCCTTTCATGTACGGTTTGACGCTGTACCAACGATCGCTCGCGGTCCTCTCCGGCTCGGGACCCCTCGGCAAGGGCGGGTGGACGAGCTGCAGATCGAGGGGGCTGATAGTGGTACTCAGCGGCACGGTGACGCCCCACATGGCAGGGGTCAGATCGACAGCGAAGAACGGAGCAGCATCGTCGAAGTCGACGGCGGCTCGCAGCTCGACGCGCGAGAACATACCGCCGTCCTCACCGCCGACAAAGCTGAACTTGGCCACCTTCTTAGGGATCCCCCAGTTGCGCCGGCCGTTGTACGTGCTCGCCGCCGACGAGACGTAGATGCGTGTGATCCGCAGCTTGGACCCGCCGCCCACCGCGCTGGGCAACGCGAAGCTGCCCGGCGCCAATATCAGCTCGTCGTACGGACCTGCGCGCGGGTCAGCATAGGCACAGGAAGCGGAGAAGAGAAACGCACCGACGGGTGTGTTCTTGTATCGCAGGATAACAACGGTGCCGAACCCGCCCGTGAACGCTCCGCTGGCGTCGGCTGACGCGAACGGCGACTCCGCCTCGAGTGGGTCGTGCGAGCCCGGCCGTGGCGGGGTTTTGGCCGCGCTGCGGCCCACGAAGAAGAAGCCCGTCGCTTTCGGGGCGTTCTATGGCGAGGGCGCGAGCGCGAAAGGGTGCTGTTCTGTGTCTGAGGAGGACGCCATCGGTTCGTGCTGAGATCGCTGGGACGTGGACAGCAGTGGGAAGCGGAGGGCGCGTGGCAGGAGCGGTTTGTGCGATGACAGAGCTAGGCCGAGGAATAGTTATGATTTGTTCGCTTCGCCGTGGGTGCGGGGCTGCTACATAGTCACCATGCATCCACACTTCCATGTGCCAAGCCTTTCCTGCAGCAATCAATTTCCGTTCATACATGTGTCAACTGGAGGCACGAATCATATCGCATCACCCGAAATATCCTCTCCGCACGTTCACGGTTGGTTCTCCAACTGCACACAGATCCGCGAGTCAGGCACTACGTTGGCTGGCGGCCCCAACGGAAGACTATCTAGGCACCTATGTGGCCAAGGGCGAACAGGCTGACCGGGAAAGATGGGTTTATGCTTGGCTGCACGCAGACGATTCAATGTTCTCTCGCTTTGCTCCGCGGAGCAGTTTCTTTGCTTATTCTCAAGCACATATGTACCTATACGTACCTTGCACATACATACATCTTCTATCCCCTATCGTGAACCTCCACTGCCAGGGCTACTCTGTTGAGAATCTAACCGGAGCAGCTGACGGAAGGGCCGGAAAGGTGTATGTAGGTCTGTCGCCTCGTCAGTACCCGTTACCGCCACCAGTAATCTCGCAGAGGACGAGGTTTACGGCAGTGCCCAGGTAGATGGCGTAAACGACACCTGTGCTGCTATGTACGAGCCAGGGAACGAGACCCTCGAGCTCGGGTCGGTAGCGAGCGCTACCGCTGCCAGAGACCGTGCTTAGCAGGGGATGGCTGTTCGGGTAGGCAGGTGGCGTCCCCCACGCCTTAGCTAGTCCGCATCCTGCGGTCCTCGTTTGCTATCTATTCCTCACGAGCCTGAATGCTTGGTCAAAATTACCATTGACAAACATCGACGACAGACATGGCAATAGTTACCGTGGGTGCGAATGGATACCTATGATGGATGTGCGAATGCGCAGAACACACAGTGGTCCACCACTATTCTATAACCTACGGTTTCCCTCGCATATTCTGAGGCACAGCCATCCGAGTCTACAGTCACAGTCGCTTTGCCACTACAATCATGTACACTTCGCACCTTTCCCTCGCCGGCTCCAGCCCCGCTCGCAGCCCTGGCTACGGCGGGGTAGAGCTTCAGCCTGCACTGGACCACCTGGCTCCGACTCCAAAAGGCGGTGGGCGCTACCTACCTGCAAGTGCACCGCCACCTGCTCTTCCAGATCTCGGCCGTACGTGCGGTTCATGGTCCGTCACGGAGGCGCAGGTCTTCCATCGACCATCTGCCCCGCCTTCGTCCTTCCTCCCGTAACTGACGTTTCCGCAGTAGCGCTCCGGTGGCGCATGGGCGTCCGACGGCTTCATCGCCAATAAGGCCTGCACCTTCACCATCCCGTCGTCGCTGGCGGCTGGAAATTGCATCGTCCGCCACCAGTTGATCTCGCTCCACTTGGCGTGAACCTTCCCCGGTATCCAGGCATACCCCAGCTGCTTTCAGATCAGCCCAGTCCGGCGAACTCGCAAATCCAGGCTTGGCCAAGGGCCCTGCCATGCGGTGACCCAGCCGGAGGATATATAACAAAACGTGCGAGGAGACCGGCCTGGCGGCAAATGGCGTCTACCACCTAGAGAGACCGGCCCGCCGGGCAAGTGATTTCTATTTTTCAAAAATGATCCCTAAATCTTTTAAGGCGCCTTTATGTAACCATCATCGAGGACAGGTTGGGCAAACATGGATAACGCACATCAGGTACCTATAAGTGGGATCGAAATCAGTGATTTTTTTCATGGTGGGCAGAACTTCTGACCCTTAGTAAAAACCACAAAGCCAACCCCTTCTTGGTGTAGGTTACTAGATTTTCACGGCCCAAACGTTGAGGTCCTCCTTGCTCCGGAGGTAACGTTCGCCTCTTTGTCCAGATTACTCCAGTGGCAAGTAGAAAACTGGTTGACTGCGATGTCGCAGGGACAGTGTGGGGAAGTCGCGGAGTATATGATGGCCTGCTTTGACAAAGATTGCCCATTTATTACATACCAATCCATTTATAAACAGGCCAATTTGCCCGGCAGGCTAGAACAGATACAGTTTGATTTTGATGGTCTGGCTGACGCGCAGGAGACTGATAAGGCCTCGCAGGTGCTCGCGCGATTCCTTCCAATCTGGTCTGAACAAGTCATAACGGAGATAGTAACCAATTCATCTCACAAACCCCAGTCCCTCGATGATTCCCACATGCGTGTATCCACCGCACATTGCCATTTCCAGGCTCCATCTTTCCTACCTGGCTGCAGCCATCTCCCGCTGTACGCAATTCTCGCGCAACTCCCCGGGCAGCTGCGTTGGGGCCCGATGCGGCTGAGAATCCTTCTCTGCAACCTCTTGCCGTACAGGGTAGTCTGGAAGCTCCGGACACTGCGGCTTCTGGTAATGCTGCTGCTGGATATTGGACTGACCAGGAACACAACCGCCAGCTCCAGCTCCAGCAGTCGGTGCCGCGACGGCGGTAGCTGCAGCGAAACGCTTCCCCCTACCGAGCCGAACACCCAGCCACACCGCCAGTCCCAACAACAAACCAACTCCCCCAGCCCCGACAGCAATTCCAACGGTCTTTCCGGTGTCAGACCCCGATCCGCCTGAGCTAGAGCTGGTTGGGCTTGCCCCCGTAGCGGTGGGTGGGGCTGTACCGGTGGGTGGGGCTGTACGTATACCGGTGGGTAGGACGAAGCTGCCTGTAGCCCTGACCTGCCACACAGAACCATTGGTCAGCGTCACAGCCACAGTCGTGTCCTCTCACTCGCAAGCGGCTTACCAAGGTAGCCCGCAGATTGGACGGCACATTGACCGGTGGATGACCACACGCCTCCCTCCCAAGCCCGGCGGCCGTGCGCGAGTCTTTGACCGTGAGGTATCCAACCTGCCCCTTATCGCAACAGAAATACTGGATACCTTCGAAGATGCTATTCCATTTGTACAGCTGGTAGTCGGGATGGGTGCAGGAAGGTTGTGTTCTCACAAGGTTGTCACAGTCCATAACTATCATGTCGTCAACAACATCGAAGGAGGGATAAGGATGGAGAGGGCGATTTACGCGTGGGACAACAGAAGAAGTACTTCTCCACACAGTGCGTGCTCTGCGGACAGCACCAATTCATGTTCGAGACAGCGCGTCCGCAATCTTGTAGGTCGGCGGGACAGGTTAATGCTCGTAGCGCAGCAGCGCCGATGAAGTCTGCTCGACGGTGCACGGAATGGAACGAGACGGGATACGCCCTCCGAACCTCTGCAACCGTGGTCACGGCCAAAAAGAGGAAGAGGGCGGCAAGTTTGCTGGTGAAAAACATCAAGGGCGGAGGGTTGTGGAGGGACGGGCTGGAATTCCCGCCGGTGTTGGCTCTCTTGCTTTTGAGCAGTTTCCCCCAGCCTGGTCCCTTCGATCTCCTCCAACTGGTCTCCCTGCGGCTGAAGCTGCTGAGGACGCAAGACCCACGGGAGCGCTTTCTGCGTTGCTAGGATAGGAATAACTTGTTCCAGCCACAACACAACATGCTACCTAGTGAATAGGGGAGCAACCACCACGCAGGCACAACAAACATTGCGACAACCGCATCGCACTGCTTCCATCTGATTCCTAGCCCTCGAAGACGCTGCCGGACGCAAATTTTATTTTGCCTCCAAATGCCATAACGAATTTGAGAAGTTTTTTTGTGCGGTGCCAAGATCGCACTAATGCACTGGTGTAAGTACTCTAGACTAGGATCTGGGTGACGTGTAAGTACCTACATACCGATGTGTCGGGGCCCAGAACCGTCACGGTTGGCTCACAGAGCTCATGCAGTTGGATTCTGCTTGGCTTGGGGATCGTCCTTCTGCCTTACTTGAGCCAATCGATTGAAAGCTGGCTGAGCAACGGTGGTCTGGGTTCGGGCAGGAAGAGCTCGCGTGACGAAGATGTTTGGCCTCCTCGTGCGTTTCGAGCCTCGACACATAGAATATCACTCATATCCTAGAGTACACGCAAACGACGCACGGTTGTACAAACTTGGCGGCCTTCTATTTATAATTGCAGCAGAATCATACTTACATAATCTATCTATTACAGAAGTATGAGTGCCGTATACGGAGGAGCGGGGAGCTTGGCAGAGCACCACCGGATCAGAACAGCGCACACTCTTCAAGCCAAGGCATACTAGTAGCCACAGCGATCCACCGTACGTGACGCGGAGGTTGTGGATGAAGTTGTACCCATGCAGCAACGCAGAAAGCGCTCCCGGCCATGGGGTGTATTTGATCTGGTTCCAGACGGGGTGAAGGAAATGAAAGGTACTATCGACGGACTGGTCGGCTCTGGGGGCGTCAGAGGTCCGCCTTCGGCGCGAAAAGAGTAGAGTATGCATGCATGCATGAAGAGCGGTCTGCATAGTTAGGCTAAAGAGCTGCGTGGGAAGCGCTCGGGCGTATCGGTCACTCGTTGTCGGATTCTAAGGAGCTCTTCCGAATGCGCCAGTCAGTGGGGGATATGTAGAAGTAGACGCGCTGGATCTCTGCAAGGTGGAGTGACCCCACTATACGGAGCGCTTGGCAAGCTGGTGTCGTTCCCCAATTCGCTGGCTCACCTGGATCGCGAGATCTCGGAGAAGAAGTGGACTGACGGCCATCAACAGAGGTTAGAGGTCGGAAGCAGATGTTGCTCAGGAAACAGCGCCTCGACGACGTCGTAGCGAAGAGCACCAATTGGCATCATTTCGCTGTATTATCGCCTGACGGCCGGACACACCCTGGGGACTTCAAACCTCCTAACGGCCAGATCTTAGTGGTGATAGTTGCAGTACAAGCCCTCGCTCGCGAGTACCTCTCCAGGAACTGCTCGCAATGAGCTGGTCGAGGGCTAAGGGGGGAAATTTGCTTTGCTTTCTGCTATTCCGAATGCAAAACCTTGGTGCGCCATCTGTGCTATGTTTCCGATAGAATAGAGGAATCGGAGAGTGATGGGAATCGGTGTTCTCATACAGCTATGATCTACATAGGTTGAATGGACGAGAAGAAGAGGGAAAAAGGACGTTGTAGCGACAAAGATACAATTTTCTTTTCGTGGTCTTGGCAGACGCTCAAGGGATCGATAAGGCCTCACAGGTGCTCGCGCGGTTCCTTCTCTGCAACATCTTGCTGCTGCACAGGATAGATGGGAAGCTCCTGGTACTGCTGTTGCTGGTACTGCTGGTACTGGTACTGCTGCTGCTGGATTATGGCCTGGTCGGGACCATAGCCGCCAGCTCCAACTCCAGCAGTCGGTTCCGCGGCGGTAGCGGAACTCCTTACGGTGCCGAATACCCAACCACACCGCCAGTACTGGCAGCAAAACAACTACCCCATCCCCGACAGCGATGCCGACGATCTCCCCAGTATCAGACCCCCGATCCGCCTGAGCTGGAGCTGTTTGGGCTTGCCCCCGTAGCGATGGGTGGGAATGTACCGGCGGGTGAAGCGAAGCTGCCTGTAGTGCTGACCTGCCACACAGCCATCGGTCAGCATCACGGCAATAGTCGTGTCTTCTCACTCGCAAGCGGCTTACCAGGGTCGGTTTCAAACTGGACGGCACATTGACCTGCGGATGACCACACGACCCCCCCTTCATCGCTTGTGAGGTACCTCACCTGCCCCTTACCATGTTGTCACCCAATCCGATAGATCTCCTCCCAGCACTGGTCCCCTTGTGTCTGCGGCTAAAGCTGCTGTGGGTGCAAAGATTCGCTCGCCACTGCTGGTGCTGCGATAAGGCTGAATCCACTGGCTGAGAGTTTCCCACATGCGTATCCAACACATAAACCGTAACTATGCTTGGGCTGAACCACGATACAGAGGTGTGGCGGACGCTTGTACGGGCTATCGTCTTGGTAAATGCAATACATCCCTTTCAAAACCCTGGCCATATTGGGGCGGAGGCTACAAAACATTTACGAAATTAGGGCGTAACGAGTGATGTAGTATGTATGGATCTCCGCTAGATGAATGATTTTCGCCCCAACGAGGTTTGTTTCGAGGATACAACCCCACAGCTTTTATGGCCGAATTTCCCCACAACATCAAGACGGTCACATGCCAGACTGACTATCATTATCATTACCGTTTAGGGAGGTAAGCGGGTACAATGCAAAGTGGCTGCCACCAAAAAAATGCCACTTTTTGAACCCTTACGTGCTTGGTGCAGACTTAACTCCGCCGCCCTGAATGGAGGGCTCTTCCGACTGCTTCCTTGTAGCTGCATGGCCTGTCATTCAACGGATTCGGATTTAATTCTTGCTATTGTGGTGGAGTGGGGTGGGGGTCGGTGGTGAGGGTGGCTCCCCCCCCCTCTCCCCAATACAAGTGCCCGCCACTCAACCTACATAGACCAGATGGGAGGAGACACTGCATCTCTCTGTTGAGACTGCATCGGGAATGTTTGGCGGTACGACCAGTCAGGTCTGTTACGAACTCTGACACTAGTTGTGCTATGAATGGTTGGCAGTGGCAATATGGCTGATCGTAGTTGCTGTTACGGACGGTGGTGGTGGTGATGCGGCTGTCGCTGGCGCTGCAGTCAGTACCTCTCCTAACGGACAGGCCCATAGAGCATCCGCCTCCCCCATATTTTGTTCCCTGAAATTGGGTTCCGCTCCATTTTCCCCAGCCTTCTTAAAGCAACGCACTGCAAGAGATGCCGGCGGTGATGTGTCGGTATTTCCATTCTTCGTTTCGTCCTCAGATGGCACAGGAAAAGCAAGAGTTGTATATCGTCAGTTGGCCCATTCAGCCCATTCACGGGCCTGTTGGGCACTCCCTGTCCTCTCCCCGCTCCCTTCGTTCCCTTCGCTCCCCGCGTCTTCCTCAGTCGGGACTAGCCTCCCCACATCTGTAGTGGAGAGGAAGTCAAGTACCACCTGGCTGCAACACGTCCGCTCACGCCATTGCTTCCTGCCACTTGGTGCGCTTTAAGTGGGCAAGGGACGCGAGCGTGTGTGAGTGAGGGGGCGCCTTCTCCCGTACCGGTCGCCGCACTCGAGGAACTCCACTCCATGGGCGTCGGGCTCGTCCGCGGTCCGCCGCCAGCTTGGCCCATTCGTCGATATTCTGGTTCCCGGGCACCCCTTTGTGGGCAGGGTACCATCGGAGTTCGATCGCCATCGTGGGTTCCCTCTAACGGAGGGCGGCGATGTGTTTTCTGGCCTCGAGGCCGCGTGCACCTAGCCAATGCCAGGCTCGCCCGAGATCACCCGAAGGATAGCCGCCTCTGGAGATCGTAGTCCGCCCCAGAAATGGCTGCGCACCTTGTGGCCTTTCCACTGCTCTCTCTTGCTCCAGGTGGCCGCCTAGCCGACCGTGTCCGAGCCCGCCCGCGAGCTGACTGTCAAGGTGGGCAGTGGCTGAGGGCCCTCCGCTGACCGCTTGTCTGTTTCTTCATCGTCGACGATGATGGTCGCCTGCATCGGAGTGGCTTCCGGTGGGAGGACCGTCGTTTCCGTTTGTCCGGAGTGTCCCAGGATGGATACCGGTCGGCTCCCGAAGGCGGCGTTGGCGCTCATCAGTTCTTTGGCCTGATCACCCTCAAGGCTGACAAGCCGGAGGCCAACTCATCTCTTCCAGCTGCTGAGCTGTACCGTGGATTCCAGACTTCAGGGAGAGGCAGCCTTAGTTCGTTGTTTGTAACGTTCTTAGGACTGCTCTGGATCCATTGTTGGCCAGCTTCTGCAGGTCATCGGCCCTCCTGAGGCTGATATATCTCGGCGTGTCGGTTGGAGGAGGCCTGGCCGTTCGAGCGGATGAGAATCAGCGTGATTACCGGCTGAACATGTAGTTACGGCAGCCAGTTTAAACAAACACGTTCCATATCCTTAAGTAATGCGGATCCGCAATTGAAATCTGGCAGTCTCGATCAGAGAAGTGTGATATTTGGGATTGAATCTGCACCTCGGTTTTAGTCGCCCAACTCTCTTGCCCTTTACTGTTCCCCCGTTGCGTATTTGGTGCACCACAGATGACATATCGGCACCCATTCGCGTGATCTGGTCAGATCCGTGGCTTGGAGTATGGCTGGATGTGTCCTTTATCTTCAGTCCATATGCCATGCTGTTAATTAGGGCTCGGAGGAATGAGAGTAACCCTAGTTGCTCATGCTATCACTCGACCCTCCTCCACGAGCGACGCGACAAACTTCTGGCTCCAGAAACGTCCGCTTCCTGCACCATCTCACGTCAACAAACCAAAATATCCCAAAGCACTCCTAATCATGCCTGGACCGGTCCAGAATTCGAACATCCCTCTGTACGTACATATACACACTCCGTCCCCCCCACCCAAACTCTCACTCCCACGCTCCCTTCCTATGAACTTCGCAACTAACTGGCCTCCCCAGCTTCTACACGACTGCACCGAACGCCAGGGATCAGCCGCCAAAGCCCCTTCTGGTTCCGAAAAACGTCAGGATTGTCAAGAGTGAGCTCACTGACAAGTTAGCACCTCTTCTCCTCGAGGAGCTCACCCAGTCGCCGCTCCGAGTCCAGGAAAAGGCATCCAGTCGGCTCTGCATCTGCTGCCTCCCAGAAGGAACGGATCCCAACCATTGCTACCACACGTTGCACGACGGAAGCAAAACTTGCAATAAAGTCTTTGTCGGCTTCACCGTTCGCGAGGCAATCATCGTTCTCAACAACCTCGACACGCTGGACAGCCTGAAAGGTGAAGAGCGCAAGGCATTCCTGGGGTATCTTCTGGACGTCGATTCTGAGTCCGACCCGGGCCGGATCCGTGCTGGTGGTGGATGGGACCTGACTAAAACCTGTCCCACGATGCTCAACAAGCGGGATTGGAAGAAGCTCCTCGACCTGTACCAATGCAGCGTCCTGGAGGCCGAGGTCTCCCTCATGTTGTCGATGCAGACCATGAAGCAGACCACCGCGGTCCGCTTCGTGGTGCCGTCTGCGCACGCAGTTCCACAGCAGGCTTTCCGCTGTGCGGCCACGGAGGAAACACATTGCCGACCCGCCAATGGTGAGACCGGAGCCACCGTGGCCGCCAAGTTTGGAAATATGGTGTGGCGTCTCGTGTGGAGCCCCCAGCTGCACACCGATATGTACTGTCGTGAATGTGGACCGCCAATCGACTCAGACGACTGGAAGCCCCTAGCGTGCGGTTGCATGCGCACCGCTGTCGACAATGTCCGCGCTGCGAACGACAGAGCCGTTCCGTACGTTGAGTGCTCATATCCGGGCGAGGACCTGAGACAGGAGGTGGAGAAAGCCGAGCGTGCCGCTGTTGCCGCCGGGTGTGCCCCTCATCCACGTCCTTCCCAGGTCAAGAGACATGAGGGGGGGGCCCCGGCGTGGAAGTATTGCGAAAAAGTCCTCAAGCGCGCCAAGGGACAGAATGACAAGCTCAGGCAGTCGGGAAGGGGATTGGCGGAGACGGTAAGGATCTTCTCTAGGCCCTAAATATGGGTCCCACGTTCTCCTTTGTCGCTGAAATTGTTGCGAGCGAGCGGTGAAGCCAATAGGGGTTAGCGTCTAGTTGTTGAGCGCAATTCACGTGATCGCCCCATGGTACAGTATTTGTACTAGTACCCAATTCGTGTGACCTGCGACCACCACTGTGGGTGCAGGCTCGCCACTAGGTACGATGCTAGCTTGGAATATATATATGGGGAAGGCTGCCGGCGGCCACCTCAGTGGCGGTAGGAGATGCCAAGAGATGGGTTATGTAAGAGGATGCCGATGCCGATGCCGATGCCGATGATGCTTCATTCAGCACATGCGGTCCTGACGAATCATGGCGATATTTATTTGCAGTGTCTGCCCTCCGCCCCGGCCGTGGCCAGCCTACAGACGGCACGTGGTGACTCCCACTGCCCCCGCTTGGCCTATCCCTTTTGAAAGACATAAGGAAAGACAAAGGGAAATCAAAGGAAAGGAATTCATGCTGTCTGTCCCGTACTCCCTTTCCTCTTCCCGCTCCAAGCCGTCGCTCGGGGACTCTTCCCTTGACCTGTCTCACCCCATCTTCCGCCTCACGTTCGTGGTGCGACGGAAGTCCAAAATCGGCCGGGTGCACCGCTCATCCGCGAAAAGATCCCGGATCTTGAAACGGTCCTTCCCCCTTCGCAGTGGTCTGATTCTTTGTAGATATTGCCATATTGCCCGTTAGACAATGCCCCGTCTTCAGCTAGTGAAGCCGGCCGGTCACCCTCTCCGAGAACCCAGCCACGGCTCCGTTTGGGCGCTGCTTGTCCAGCATCATGTATTTCTTCGTAGCCATCCGCCCCTCTCCCAGCGCCAGGCTTCGTCCATTTCTTCTCCAATATCTCCCGCTTGATATTCGCGAGGGACCTGGGTAGAGGCATAGCCCCCCCCCCCTTATACCGGTCTGTACAGCGCAGCTACTCGACCTCGTGAGCGTCCGGCTCCTCCGCCGCCAGCCCCGCCTACTCACCGGCTTTCTCGTTTCCAATGGCCCCTTCGTGGGCCAGGCGCCACCGGAACTTGATACTAGTTAGTGTCCGGCCTGGCTCTTCGTAAGGCTGCAAATCCACTTTCTAGCCCGGATGGCATACTTGTGCCCAAGGTCGGGATCTTCTGACACCATGCGCCCGTGGCGGCCGGCCTATCCGTGAAGATCGTCACCTTCTCAGGGAGTGGTCCCCAGCCTCGCTGCTACCTCAAGGGCCTTGGCCAGCACTGCACACTCCACACCGAAGGCTTCCCGGCTGCGCCCCATATGGACCTCGACGCCCGCCCCTGTTTTTTCCTCTCTTCCACACCGCCACTGCAGCTCTGCTGTCGACCATCGCCCCATCTGCAAAGATGGTGAGGCCCGTCCTGAAACGTTCCGCCTCCGCTTTCGCTGAGTCATGGTTTTCCTCCAGCACCGCCGTGTCGAGAGCTTCTGGGGCTTCCAGGTGGACTGTGCTCTCCTTCCTGCCTGCATGCCCAAGAGCGGACTCTAATCGCTTCCCAATGCCCGATGCCGCGCTGACGACCTCCTTGGCCTGGTCGCCGTGCGGCAGGCTGAGCAGCCTTAACCCAAATTGCCGCTGCCGTTCTCTAGCCGGGCAGCCGCAGGCCTGAGTCCACCCCCAAAGTTCGTCATCCGGAAGCACCCCGTGACTACGCGGCCTTCCTGGCTGACGAGCTCGTGGCTCCTCCATCCCACCCACCATGCCTCTATTTCCTTCTCCCTCCCATTACGCCTCCGACCCGTCATTACCGACCGCACCCAGGCAGCCATGACCTTACAGCAATCGGCCGTGGTGTAGCGCACAATCACCCCCTTACTCCTTCCCGCTCGTCCGCCTTCAGCCTCTTCTCCTCTTCCCTCACCTCCCGCTCCCGGAGCTCCGGCTCTGACGCCTCACTCTGAGCCTCTTCCACGGCCCTACCCAGACCCACCCTCCATCTCACGTCCGTGGTAGAAAGGAAGCCCAGGATTGCCTGGCAGCACCGCCCATCTGCGAAGAGGTTTCGAAACCTGAACCGATTCTTCCTCCTTCCAGTCGCCTCCAACACTTCCGTCCATTTGAGGTACTGACAATGGACCGTCTTCAACTGGTAGAATCTCGCCGCTAGCCGTTTGTTGGTCTTCGCCGGAGTTGGATCCGGTTTGTGGTACGCCTCTCTCTGCCGGCACTGACGGTATTTCTTCCGAGAGACCCGAGAAACTGCTCACACGCTGGCTTCCTGCTCGAGATTTCCCGCTTGAGATGTGCAAGGGATCTGGAGAGCGCCATTGGCCGTGTGTTGTACCGGTCTTCGTATTGCATCTATTCCGTTCCGGAAGAGGATGGTGATGCTAATGGGGCGGAGAATAGCAAGGTGATTGAGAGAGAGTGACCGGGGGTGACTTAGCAGGGAGTCCCCTCTGGGTCAGTGTCCCGCGGAGGAACAAGGGCAGGTTCCTGTCGGTGATAGCAATGTTGAAGGTTATGGCCGTCCGTATGTGTGCGTCCTCGATTTCTTCTTCAGCTCGATGGTATTCTTCTTGTTCGGAGCGACGGATGAGAGGAGGGGAGAGGGAGAGATGAGATTCTTCACAGTGAGGATTCGGGGGGACAATCTTTCGTTGCTATGTAGGAGGTTATAAGAGTACAGAAGAAAAGAACCTTAGAACAGAGAACACAAGGTGCATCTTACTGCTTCCCCGCTTTGTCCCCATTCGGCTCCCTGCTTTAGCTCCTCTGGCGTGCGCTCCCCCAGCAACGCCGCCCGCTCAACTCTAGTCGGCAACAGCGCCGTGCCTCCAGCGCCGAGAAGCTTTTCCAACAAGCAACTACTTCGCTCTCATTTTTTTTTTCGTACGTCAGTGCACTTGAAACTTCTACCTGGTGTTTATTGTGAGTTCATAGAGTATATAAGTAGCACAAGATGCCGAAACAGGGAGTGAAGCGAGAAGAAGTCGGATATGGACCTAGCTTCTAGAGAGGTCAAGATGCATTCGTGGGTATTGTGTTGCGGAAGTCTCTTTCAGTCCACGGCCCAGTCTGCTGAAATGCCGCTCGATCCGCTAACTGCAATAAATTCCTCATGCCATGTATTAGGGTAACCAGAGTCCATCGACGGAGAAATTTGACCCACGGGCTGCTCCCCAATCCCGCAATGAAGGAGAGGAGTAATGGCAGAGCTGCAAATGGTTAGTCTGTCGCTCTGGATCGCCTTTAAATCTTGGAGAATATTATTTTATTTCTATTTTTTTAAGAATTTTATCGCATTTTTACGATAGGTTTCGCCCCTTTAGCCTACGATATGCGATCGGTACAGGACACAGCCGCGGATGTGACCGAACAACTTTATGAGCATGAGATGATGCTTCAGATTGCTGGTCATCTAGATACATAGCTACCGGCGCTCGAGTGACTTATAATATCCTCCCCGCACCTAAAGCAAATACTGGAGGCAAATATGCAACCATCCCCCCAATGCGCATGGTATACAATGATGTGCATGGTTCCCAAAATAAACTGAAACCAAACTACCCTTTCATCCCTCCTTCCTGCTAGATATGTAGATATCCCTTCTCTCCTACTTTCCCCTCAATTGGTTTACATTCTCATCAGGTACCTTAGCACAACCTTCACAGTGACTGAGAAATTACTCGAAAGATCAAAGAAAACACGTGTTAAGCAACGCCTTCTATATTAGATAATTTCATGTTTCTCTGTGTATCTTTTGACCGATTCTGGTGGGGTGGAGTGGGTGGAAGATTGGACAGAAGTACGTGGATTGTCGGGCATTGTGCTTGTCATGACGCGTCAATCATTTGGTGTGTGCAACTCGGGCGCATAAACAGCTGTGGGTAACTATCCTTTGGTAAAAAAACATAACTATGTCATGCGCTAGCGTGATAGCATAGTCACGTCACTGTGCCACACTCCACGACTATGTAGAGTCTTCTCTGCGCACCATGGTTTTCTCTGCTTAAACCGGGTGACACACGACTTGCCGGCCCCTCAAAACTTGGCGCGACTATAATTGAGCCCTCTCCCCCGCTCTTCAACACCGTGCAGTGTTGCGACCAACCAGATATTCCACTGGCCCTTGGGCCGATAGCTTTAATCTAATATTCCGCATCTTCTGTTGGAGACCGCTACTTGATTTAGGCACAGACGCGCTTCTAAGCATCGTCAACGGCGAACACGCAACCATGGTAAGTATCTTTCTGGTTTCTTCACCCCCATGACCTTGTTTACAGGGTAATAGGCAACTCCACGATCACTACGAAGCTTCCTCGATGCGACCCCGCCCGACATCCTCGACACACCTTTCCAGTCTTTGGTGTTTATACCGCGTGCCCAACATGAGGCACTCCTCGCCCAGATCACGACCCTGCAGAAACAACTCACAGGAAAGCAGAATCAACCGTTCGGCGGACAACCGCACCAACGATCGTTATCGAGTACGCCACGCCCCGAAGGTCTGGAGGAGTCGGGACTACTCGCGAGCGTGAACGCGGCGGTTCAACGTACGGAGACTGCTACCCTCGAACGGAAGAACGCCAAACTTGAACAGGAGAATCTCGCACTGTCTCGGACAGTAGAGGAAGTGCAAGCCCAAGCCAACGCATTCCAGAATGAGGTCGTCAGATTGCACTCGCTACCTCCCTCTAATCCTATAACCAGCGAAAACCCCTTGGTAGGGACGGCGGCACAAGACACCTGGAAAAAGGAGAAGATTCGCCTGCAAGAGGAGAAGATTCACCTGCAAGAGGAGAATGGAAGGCTGCAGGCTGAACTCACACGGTTGAAGGCACAGCTGGACGAGTCGGATAAGGAGCTTGCAGCCCTGCATGGAATCGACACCGAATTGACGGAGCTCAAGACAGATTACAACAGACTGAGAGACGCGAACGAGCAGGTTGTCAACAACTACAGTGCCCTGCGAGCAGAGAACGACAACACCCTCAAGGCGCAACAGGGTAACGTTTCACGGCTCACAGAGATTAACGCGCAGCTCTCGGACTCAAATAGACAACAACTTTCGGAGATAGCTGAGCTGGAAAAGGCCAAGCAAGAGTTGACGGACAGTCTCGAGCGCAGTGCACGCGAGAACAACGAACTCGTCAACAAATACCACGCAATCTCAGACGCGAATTCGACATTGGAGAAACAAGGATATCGCCTTGAGAAAGAGAAGGTCTCTCTCGAAATTGCTAAAGATGGTTTGCTCGAAGGCAAGACTGCTCTTGAGACAGAGATCAAAGCGCTGCGGGAGAAGAAAGGGACGCAGCCCAGTGGCAACGAAAAGCAGTTAACGAATCGAATCGAACAACTGCTGACGATGAGAGACGATCTGCGGGATGACCTCAAGAGGCGGGACGATGAACTGCAGGCTCGTCAAGACCTACTGATCGACCTCCGAAAGCAAAAGAGGAAACTTCAGGACGATCAAGCAGACCTACTTCAGGATAGCCGAAGGCTGCAGGACTACAAGCACATCTTGTTGTCGGAAAACGACACACTCAGGGCGAAGTTGGAAAGAGCGAACCGGGATCTCTCAGATATGACAAGGAAGCATGAGAGTCTAAGCTGGAAGTACGATGATGTGAGTGCAAAGTTCAAACGACTACAGGAGGATTTTCAAGTTGCCCAGGCTCGGCTCAAAGCTGCAGAAACCAGTCCTCCCATCTCTTCTAGACCTCGCTCCCAAGCAGACACACCCGATATCGCGATGAGCTCGTCCAGCTCCCATACGGTGTCTCCGACCACTGAGCAACCCAAAGGAGGAGCGAAGAGAAAGGCCACAGGGATAATTGCAATCCGCGAGCAGTCGGAGGAGTTAAACCGCTCCCGGAGACCGGTCACGCCCGAAAACAAACCCGAGAAACGACAGAAGATCGACCCGCCCGCGGTGACACCGTTTAGGCGGAAGGGTGCAGTCTATGTGGTTGAGATGCCCGTTCTCGTCAATGTCTCGGCACTCGCTTCCGCCCTTGCGACCCTAGGAACAAAAGTCTTAGAATTACGTAGGGTATTCAAGACAGCACCCAATGGATCCGAGCGATATGTCGTGAAATTTACCGAAGCTCCCCGGGAGTTCAAGAAGCACATTCAGATCACGAACGGCGTGTATGCCACACTTGTCGCCGGCTCGGGTACGACTTGCGTCATCTGCTGCGACGAGAGGATGCTGCATCACGATATCATGAATTGTAAATACCTTGGCGCTGAGGGACAAGAAAAACCGACTCTCCAACAGCTCGAAATGGATTACAAGCCCCCCGCTTTGGGTGCTGCAGTCGATGCGATGGTACGCCCACCGACTCTACCGTCTGGCGAACAGCGCCCACAATCGTCACGATCCTTATTTGATCGAGTGACGTTCCCAGACGGAAGACGTCCCGACTTACCAAAACGCGCACTCTTCGGGAAAGCGAGCCCAGTGCAGACCACTGCACAGTCGCCTGCTGAGCATGTGAAGATGATCGAGGCCCGAGTGGAACGCCTCCTGAAGATTTCTCAAACGGAGCCGAGAAGTATCTTCTGTCGCTTCATCGGCCATTTTGTGCCCCAACCACATCAGTTTCTCTCCATCATCGTTGGGGGACCCGTCGAATCGCTCAAGATCATAGAAAACCCAACCCGATTTGCCCATGTCGACTTTGTGTATCCGGCAGATGCTCGTCGCTTCCTGGGATACGCCCACGGAGCCCTCAGTGGAAAACACTACTTTGTGGATCCAGCAGATGCGCACCGACAATGCTATGTCCAGTTCGAATGGTCTGAAATAGGGGTCAAACCTCTAGAGCCATATATCGTGGAGGGAATTCAAAACGAATCATGGACACGCGTTCTCTTGCTACGTGGGGTGCCGGTGGAACTGTCAGCGTTAGCCATCGTGGACGTGTGTAGCGCAGCAAGGAAGGCTCCGGTTTGCTGGATTGAGGAAAGCCTGGAACGCGCCGATTTCGACGACAATACCGTCCGAGACGTCAAGCTCGAGTTTCTATCTATCAAAGATGCCGCTGATGCGTACATGCGATTTAAGGACAAGGGATTCAAAGAAAAAATGGAGTGGGGCGTCGAGGATTGTCTCCAGCCGATCGAAATGGCTTCTGGTTCGGGATTCAAGGCATGATGCGGAGGAACGGCAGGATTTGGTTGCATACTACTGGTGGGGTTGTTATAAGTAACAAACGCTACGGCGGTGGCGGTGTTGTGGAGGACGACACACTATGCTTTTTTTCTCTTGTGTTCTATTTGATCATTTGCAATGCGCTTTAGTATGCAGTTCGGACTGGTGGAGTGGTGGAGTGGAAGGATTCGGTTTGGGGGGACTATCTAAAGTCAGACTTCTGCGGTGTCTTGTCGCTTGAATGTTGTTTTCTTTTCTTTTCCTTTTCTTCTCACATCCTTTTCTGTGTTTAGTTCGACAAACTTATGGACTTATGGTGTTGGTGGGGCTTTGGCGGCGCTTGACGGATGGCTTCGACAGGTACTTGGTATGTACCTTGTGTGATCGCCTGATGAAAAAAAATATGGACAGGGTATCAGCTTGAATTGCTATTGAATTTGAGATTTCTGCCTTCTTAGATGCGATGTACTGTGGAAGACATGTGTAGGAACCGGATGAACGGTTGCTCGGCCCCGCCGTGCTCGCTGACTTAGCGAAATATTCGAGCTCAGACACTCGCAGCCCGGAACACCAAGTCATCAATTATCTAGAGCGAGATTTATTCTTCTCACACTTCCCCTCAATTCGATTCGATTGCCACAGATTACCGTATGCATATTCGGTTTAAGGTCCAGACATCCATTCCCCCCTATCCCTGAGAATTAAAACGTCAATGCAAATTACAGATAGAAAAGGCGTACCTACAATGTCTTGCTACGGCCCGCCGCCCAAGACGATTCAATTACGTCTCCCTGGTCCCGGACTTCTCATAACTTTCCCTGGGAACGGGCTCGGTACGGACGATTCACTTTTCTCCCACATGTTCTGATTATATACCTGGACCCGCCCGTTCTGACCCGCAGCACACGAGATAGCCTGGTTGGACTCTTTTTCCGAGAAATTGGCATGTGCGGTTCTAGCTTATATGTGGTTCTGTTTATAAGGATGCCTAGTAGGTCACCTCCGCTCGATGGATGGGGTTTTTTTTTTGGCGGGAGAGAATATCAATTTATTTCACGTTGTTTCACGTGATGCTTGCTTAGACTAACTATGATCGACTTCCCGATCCTTTTTAGCCCGCACTGGTCATCCAGGGGAAAGGGCCTGGGCTATTTTTTTGGCGTGATTTTCTTTGGTTAGTCATCCGCGTGGAGTGATATCTGATGACCGCATACCGAGGATTTGTCTTCCTTAATCCCAGAAAATGGTCCCCTGCTTGGAGTGTATCTATGAGAAATATAGGCGAAATCAATATTGTCGTTTCGGGCGTTGGATGAAAGCACTATGTAGATATGGGAATTCCGAATGCCAGTCTCAGTTAATTAGTGTGGTCGGCACATGCACCGTCGACACCATATGTATGTATCTAGTGGACCCTCTAGTTATGTAGCGCCGACCTTGTGATTGCGGGGGCGCATGGGCCTCGGCAACACACCGTCGCCCGACATCGCCATCATCGAACGTGCAACACACCCAGCGCTGCGATGCTCCTCATAGCAAACCTCTAATTTTCGAAATTACCGTTTGCCGCCCCCGTCCTCCCGATGCTCGCATTTCGCACCGCGGGCTACAACGGATATGCCGTCAAGTACTCGCCTTTCTTTGATTCGCGCATCGCCTGTGTCGCCTCGGCGAACTTTGGCCTCGTTGGAAACGGACGTCTCTACATCCTCGCGCTCACGCCACAAGGGATTGTCGCCGAAAAATGGTTTGCCCGCGTCGTGCCCCGCCTTTCGAGCTCCGCCCTAAAACCTTGCGATGACAAAAAGGTACGATACGCAAGATTCCCTCTTCGACGTCGCCTTCAGCGAATCGAACAGCAACCAACTCGCTGTAGCCTCCGGCGACGGTAGCATAAAACTCTTCGACGCAACCCTCGACGAATTTCCAGTCCAGCAATGGCGCGAACACACACGCGAGGTTTTCTCCCTCTCGTGGAACCTCGTCGACAAAAATACCTTCGCCTCCAGCAGCTGGGATGGCAACATCAAGATCTGGAACCCCTTGACTCCAGCGAGTCTGAGGACCATCTACATTGGCAGCTGTACATACAGCGCTGTCTTCCAGCCGAGTTCTCCGACGGTATTGAGCGCGGTCTCGAGCGATGGCTTCGTGCGCGTGTTCGATCTGCGCGCGCCCGAGCCCAGCGCGGAGATCGCGAAGACGAGGGTGTCCCCAGGTGAAGTTCTCACACAGGATTGGAACAAATACCGTCCGTCTGTCCTGGCCACTGCGGGTGTGGACCGTGCAATCAGGATCTGGGATCTGAAGATGATGGGACAGGTGCAGACACAGTTGATGGGACATGAGTACGCGGTGAGGAAGGTAGCGTGGAGCCCGCATTGGCAAGACGTGTTGCTCAGCGGGAGCTATGATATGAGTGTGCGCGTTTGGACGGATGGGTCTGCTGGTGGTGGTGGTGGTGGTGGTGGTGGGGGGATGGAGGCGCCCCCTGGTGCTGGGAGGATGATGGGAGTGATGGATCGGCATACGGAATTTGTTGCCGGTGTCGATTGGTGTCTCTTTGGTGGGGAGGGCTGGGCTGCGAGTACTGGGTGGGATGAGACCGTATGGGTGTGGGATGTTGGTAAGACAATTGGGAGTCGCTAGACGAAGGAATGTTCGTTACAGGCGTGGCGTTTTTATTGGCGTTTATCTGTTATTTCCCGAGGCAGAGAGAATATATCCAGGCATTTTGTTTCAGCGGATAGACTCTCACTCGCTGGCTCCCGATGAGGCTGGGCAGGGGGGCGCTATCTCTTTGAATACAAGTTGTGCTGGATGCAGTCGGTCCTGGAGGGTCTTCTGGACTGACAGTTCTGGGGGGCTAGGGGGAAGGGCCGCCCATCTTCTGTCAACTAACAGGTATGTGCGTGCATAAGCACATGGGCTTGGATCAACCGCCATTGGCTAACTCTAATTATCACTTGCTGGATGAACTGAAAGATCGAGATCGTGGTGACTGCTTCGAGTTTCTCTTGATGCGAGGTGTATCCAGGCGGTGCTGGACTCCCCCCACGGATGTGGGGAGACTGGCCCCAGCCCTAGCTGAGGGAGACGCGCAGAGTGAGGCCTCAGTGGGAACTTCCGGAGCGGAGGGAGAGGGAAGAGGAGAGGTGGATGGGGGCTGAGGAGCTAGGTGCCGGGGGTGAGGAGCAGCCGCTGTTTCTCCCCACACCCTCTTTCGTGGCGTCTGAGGAAGAGGAGTAGGAGTTGGGGTGATTCTCCTTCGTTCTTTCCTTTGCCCTTTCTTTGTGGTTTCCTTGGTGTATCTCTTTGGGGTCTGGCCTGGGTGAGGGCAAACTGGAGCTTGCAACGAGCCGCCTGCGGTTGGGGCGGACTGGGGACTGCCGACTGAAATCGGACCGTGTGCACATCGTCATGATCTATTTTGGTCGCGTGCGATATGGTTATGTAAGAAAAAACTCTTCGAATTCATCAGGCAGAACTGGCTCCTCCTCAAGGTAACTATCCTCTGGGTTATCGCCTGTATTGCCACAATGAGACCAATGCTGCCGGGTATACTCTTGCTTGGGCGACTCAGCGGGACAACCCTCCCACACAAGATGGCAGCTTCTATGTCGTATCGTATGGCATTAGGGTGGGGGTTTCTCCAGGCATTATGGCTGTACGGAGGATATCTGACTGCTATGGAACAATTTTTCCTGATGAGTCGCCTCTGACAGATTGGAAGCTGCATTTCGCCAGCTCAGTCTAGTTAGATCTCACGATCTCGCAAAGATACTTAGTGGCTGTGGTTAGAGGAGAAAAGGATGTCTGAAGCCACAAAGGAGGCGCTTGGAAGTGAATCGGAAGAGGAGTACATAGGGTGTGATTTGCGGCGGCGCGCGGTGGGACAGAGAGCTAGGTATGGTCGGCCGGCGTATCCTTCCTATCTGTGCTCACTAACATCAGTGCGTCTATAACATGGTACCTATTGTCTCGCAACGGCTATCGGCAGACTCACGAGTTCTCTCTAGGCTTACTTTCGAATTTATTTATTGCCTTTGCGACGGCAGCTGTTTGATACCTAGCCTATCCTTTGGGCTAAATATCCGCATATTCTCAGGATAGCTACGGTACATATCCATCACATGTTTAAGCCAAGCCATCCTTGCTCCCAATATACGCGTAACTACTTACATACATAGTTCCACCCTTGTCAAGTACCACGATAACTTTACACGTCTTCCCGCAACCGCTCCTCAAACAAATATGTTTGATCCGGCACCGCCGCACATCAAGAAGCGACGGCTTTCATCGCCACCGCTGCCCATCGATGTCGAAGACAGCGAAGAAGGCACCGATACCAAACTGGCTCTCTTGTTGTCTCTCCATCCCACCGCCCCGCTGAGCACACTGCTGGAAACACTCCTTGCCAGCAATGGCTCCGTATCTGCCGCATCATTGCTTCTTTCCGATTCTCCAGCCAAACGACCCGCAAAGCAGGCTCGCCAACAGTCTTCCCTTTCGTCGTTTCTCCGTCCTCCTACCAGTAACATCACAACCAAACCTGTCCGCCCGCCCAAAAAGGGCGAGACGCTGCACCTATACACCCCAGCCTCCATTGCTTCCGCACCGTGTCCTGTGGAACTCATTCAATCATTCCTCCCGCCATCTCTAGCCGCTTCTCTCCTCAGGGAGCTACTCGAAGAATCCAGCACCTTTCCGCCCCCATTGCCGTTCCGGCTGTTCGATCGTGAGGTCACTAGCCCTCACACTAGCGGTTTCTTCCTTCGCAATCCTGCCGACGACGCAAAGCAATACCATTCCTACCAATCTCGGCCACTCAAGGCGAGAGCGTACACTCCATCCATGCTCACTGCCACCAAACTAGTTGAGGATGCAGTGAACGCATCAATCACGGCGCGGTATAAGGGCCAAACAAAACCCTGGGGCCTCAGTCCCACTCCCTGGAGCACTAATGCGGCACTGGTGAACCGCTATCAGGGCGCGAAACAGGCGGTGGGATGGCACACGGACGAGGTCACGTATCTTGGCCCTATGGCCGTGATAGCAGGGTTGAGTTTGGGTGTCGAACGGGAGTTCCGGGTGAGAAAGGCTACGAGAGATGATGATGAAGATGGAGAGGGCGCCTATGCTATCCATCTACCGCACAACAGTCTCGTTATCATGCATGCGGGCATGCAGGAGGCGTGGAAACATTGCGTTCATCCCGTGAGGGCGATAGATCTGCACCCGATCTCCGGTGATGTCAGGATCAATATCACGTACCGATGTTATCGGCGGAGCTTGAAGCCTGAGCTGACGCCAAGATGTTTCCCTCCCTATCCTCCCGATTTTGCTAGAATCTCGGGTAGCTGATTCGGTGATATCGATAGGTAAATGCGATCTCCCCATGACTCTACGCGCCGTATTTTCATCCGACCCCCCAGACCCAGACGTTCCACGCCGCTACTTTTGGAACTGTGCGGCGCCGTACCGTGCCGACACGGGTGATGGCAATGGCTGTGGCTTCTTTGAGTGGGCAGACTTTGATGAGGATGGGGAGCCGACGGGAAACAGGGCTGTGAAATTAGATTTGTGACGGGTTTCTACGCATTTACGACAAAAGTAAACCTTCATAATCAAGCCGTGGAAGAAAGTACACAACTCGGCCGCGTGGCCTAATGGTAAGGCGTTGGTTTTCGGCTTGCCGAAATGTCATACACCAAAGATTGTGCGTTCGAGTCGCATCGTGGTCGATTATGCTTTTGCTTTGCCACGTCTTGAACTTGATGACCTTTGCCTGAACAACTAACTACATAATTTTGGATGGAAAATTACTGTTTTGGGAAACGTTGCTAGTGTGCATGTTCGGCACTAATGCTTTCCACAGGTGACAGCGTAAGCCACTCGTTACGCCACCATGAAGTCCCAGCCACATCCGGGCGCTGTCCTGCTGTCAGTTCTGGCGGTTCGAAACCCTGGGCGCTGGACTGCAAGCCTGGAAAGAATCAATCCTGCTCCGGCCGGGGGCGAGGCTGCCCGCACCATCCTGTTGACAACCCATGGTAGATACACAATTGCATCACCACCACTGTTGGTCAATAGCTCAACAACCAATAAACGGAGAATAAGGGTGAAATTATCCCTCGCACGGACCCACATCTGTGGATGACACTAGAAAAACTTGTTAGTTTTGTGGCCAAACCATACTGGATCACTCATCATTTACCCGGGGTATTTTCGGGGCCGGGGGAGGGGGGGGGGGAGGGAATTGTTCCAGCCATCCCAAGCCTTTGGTCGCTATGGCCTTTGCCAGCATCCTGTGTGTAGGTTCATCAAGCTAAAGGCGTGTCATCGTTGATTGCCACGCTACTGGCCAACGGGGTTGAGCTGTCGAGGCATCACTTTCTGCGACCAGCAGAAAACCTGTGTGCCATTCCCACGGTCTGCCTCTCTCATGGCGAGTTCCGTCCTGGATCACTGAGTGAGACTACTATAAAGGATACTCTGTCTGCTCTGAAGTCAATTGTGCTGTTTTGTTCTGGGGTTCCTTCGCAGTCCAGGTCAACTTGCTGCCCCGATCAACTGGTAACCCAGGTCAACTCGCAAAAAGAGTGTTCCAATCATCCGGTATGGCGATCAGGTTGATTGAATCATAAAATCGGCTCAAGCTTATACTTTTCTTAGACCTTGGATGAGACACTTCTGTACTCGGTCGATTCCGAGGCAGCCATCAACTTGACGAGTTTATGGGGATCGACGGCCGCTGTCACTGTGGTGCTGTCAACGCGGCAACAGCTAGCGAAACTTGCGGTTTGATTGTTTGCAGTCGCGGTGGGAAGCCTCGGTGTGTGCGACTCTGCCGCAGTGTCGGCATTGTGGACGCGGAAGCAGCCGAGCTGGATAGCCGTCGCAAGGACAAGACAAACACCTTCATCGCCGAGATAGACAGTCAAAGCGCTCGCAGTGAGGACTTGAACTTGCTGTTGCCGACATGGTGTCGACTCTACCTATCGTTCCGTCGTTCGGTCTCTTTGTTCTCGGACCGGCCAGGAGCTATCGGGAACAAAGCAGCTGCAACAGTATACAACGCCTGGCGTGCAAAATCCCTTTGTTTGACCTGCGAAACCGCTACCAAGCACGCAGGCTTTATCGGATTCGACCTTGCGTTCGGCGGCATCCTCGCTGCTCAGTTGACCGCCTCCGACCAACTCGAGCGATCCCTCATATAAAACTCGCCGAGTCTCGCCGACCGCCAACTCCGATTCAATAATAATACCTCAATTATCCACACCCATCCTCTTTTCCCACAGCGGTACAGACATCTGCTTCAGCTGGCCTGATATCATAAGAATCATTATTACTGCATAATCACCAACCTCAACGCGATGGCTCCTAAGATTAAACCCGTCATTCCACCCACCCCCGAGAAACAGACTGGCGGGAGGGATAGAAAAGACAGCAAAGCGACTCCTCCCAAGTCGACAGATAAGAAGGGCGGGAGGAAGAAGGGGAAGGACGGAAATGAAGAAGAAGATGAAGAGGAGGAGGAGGAGGAGGAGGAGGAGGAGGAGAAGAAGAAGGGGAAGGAGAAGGAGAAGAAGGAGGATGGGAAGAAGGCGACGACGAAGAAAACGACGCCGAGAAAGGGCAAGAATGAGGAGGAGGGAAAGAAGGCAGATGACAAGAAGTCGACGACGAAGAAATCGACGACGAAAAAGCGCAAGAACGAGGAGGAGGAAAAGAAGGACGATGACAAGAAGACGAAGAAGCCGAAGCCGTCGAAAGGGCGAAGAAAGGAGGAAAAAAAAGCAGAGGAGGAGGAGGAGGAGGAGGAGGAGGAGGAGGAGGAGGAGAAGGGGAAGGAGAAGGAGAATGAGAAGGAGAAGGGGAAGGGGAAGGGGAAGGGGAAGGAGAAGGAGAAGGGGGAGGAGCAGGCACCACCGCCGCCACCAGCAAGAAACTCACGTGGCGATGTTCAGCCTACCGCACAACAGACTGAAGCCGCCTTTGCTGCCCAAAGGAAGACTCACCCGTATTGCCCTGTTTGTGGAACTCTCTTGGGCAGAATGAGACATCAAGTAAGTAAATCCCCGTCCGTCATCCCTCCATGTGTTGCTAACAGTAACCAAGATTGCTCTTAACAACCACGGGCAGGGCACCTACTGCAACGTAAAGAGCTGGAGCAGACTGCAGGCCGCTCCGGGGGCTGATCACAAGGTGAGAAAGCGTGAAATGCAGGAGGAGAGGAAGCTGGGCTGGCCGAAAGGCCCGTGGAAGAAGAAGTAATGACCCGGGGTTTTGTTTCTTCCATCTCTTTGTACGGTTCACACTTTGGGACCCACTGGAGAAGTACATGTCCCAGCCCTGTTCGGGACTTATTTTTTTGCGCCAATCGAGATTTTTTTTTTAATCAGTAGTTGCATGCGACCTACTATCTAGATCATGGCGATATACACATTTCCGCAGTCCTTAAAACTCGCTGTCGCTTTCCCTACCGTCCTATCCCAAGATTATAGAGCGCACCAGGAGCTAACAAAAGAAGGTCAAAGAAAGACAAAATAAAAGACAAAATAAAATGACTCCTTTATCCCTCTTCTTCTGCGGCCATGAGAGAAGATGTGGAGTGGAACTGCAATCGCTCCTCAGCCTCAGCCTTACCTTCTTGGCCTCCAGCCTCCTCTCCTCCTTTCTCTCTTCTCGCTCACGGAGCTCCCACTCCGACGTCCCGCTCCACGCGTCTTCCTCAGCCTGGCCCGGTACTCGCCTCCTCACATCTGTAGTGGAGAGGAAGTCCAGGGCCGCCTGGCTGCACCCCTCGCCCGCGAGAGGTTCCGGATTCTCGGATCTTGAAGGGATCCTCGGCCCTCCCGGGGCCCCTTCGCACCTCCACCCACAGGATTTCCTGTTGGTGCTTTCATTGAGGGCGGTTCCTGGAAAGATACTCCGCGTCTGCTTCTTGTACCGGCACCACCAGCGCTTGGCGGTGGGCTGGCTCTTCGTCCACTCCAGGTACTAGCCAGTGAAACAGCCGTCTTCAGCTAGAAGGACCTCGCTGCACTAGAAGCTACAACAGAAGACCCTATGGGTGGAGGTGCGAAAGGAACGGGAACGGGGAAGATCCGTTTCAAGGTCCGTGATTTTTTTGCGGACGAGAGGTGTTCCTGGCCAATCTTGGACTTCAAGCGCACCACTGACGTGGGACGCAGGGTGGAGCCCGGGGGGGGGGGGGGGGGGGGGGGGGCCAAAATCGTAGACGTCTCCCTCCCTCCCTTCGAGTAGGTATGTATGTGCATTAGTCCCAGTGGCGGGGGGATCATGGTGTACATATGTATCTAGAGAGTAGACGATGGACAACTAGATAATCAACAACCGCAATATCCGCATTGACATGGCCCACGCTCAAGCGCCGAGAGTAGAGATATGCGATATGCGGAGCACTCGCCACCGACGGGGGACAACCAGCTCTTCCCC